>BNJV01000548.1_pt1 | contig 251953 bp, 314 predicted proteins | sample 8540591 | NCBI WGS metagenome assembly BNJV01 (sample SAMD00202457, study PRJDB9452) | human saliva metagenome | host: Homo sapiens | reverse complement strand
ATGTACTGTCATAACTAACTAATGAACAATGCGATAATATGCTCTTGATGTAAGACGGAATATAACAAAATAAACAATGAAGAAGATTCCGATTACCGCAAATAACATCTGTGCATACTCCATATAGGAATTTACCGCAAATAAACCAAGTAATTGAGAAACTATCTTTGATGCTACTAGGCTATGTAAAGTAGCTACTGCTAATGGTGCTAAAAACAGCCATAATACTTGTGAATTACTTGTTTGGTGAATTAATTGATCTGGTAATCCAACTTTTTTCATAATCTGGAATTTATCGCGATCTTCATATCCTTCATTGATCTGTTTGTAATATGTAATCAACACAGTACCGACAATAAAGATAATGCCAATTAATATACCTAGGAATAGGAATCCACCATTTAACTCATACGCTTTTTTGATGGCTGCCTCTCTCGTTTCAAAATCGAATGAGTGTTCTTTTGCGTATGTTGTCTGTGTTGCAAAATATTTTGTTTTATCAACTACATTTGACTTAAGATTCCAATTTAGGTTTGCCGTAATATTTGGTGTATAATATTCGCCTGTATCAATATTCTTCATCTGAAGAACTTCTCCAATTTTTTTCATAACTGTGAAATCTTTTGCGATGATTCCATAACTTTCTACAGCATATGTTGAAGGAATAAAATTTGGAACTTTATGAATCGTATATGTAATATCACCAATCTTAACTTGGTCTAAATCAAGCAGATTTTTTTGATTTGTACACATTAAGATTTCATTGTCTTTTAATTCGATTTGTTGATGTGTACGTTTATTGTAACTTGCAAGGTCACGAACAATCATAAAATATGGTTTTAGTGCTTGTTCTGATTTTAAAACTGTTAATTCATCCCCTACACGATTTGCTGCTGTTTCGTATCCGTAAGAAACATAATCATCCTCAAGACCATTAGAAACTTCTAGACCTTGATTAGCTGCATTATATAAAACATGCTCAATTTCATCTTTGTTTTCTGTAGTAACGATTTCATCTGAGGATAATGAATAATCGCGTGGCATTACATAATCTACCGTTTTTTGAATTGTCGAGTAAATTGCGGCAGTTACAGATAATGTAATTAATACACCGGTGCTAAGAATAGATACACTTGCTAGTGACACTGCATTTGCCTTCATACGATACAACAGTCCACTAACACTTAGAAAATGCGTTGGCTTATAGTAAAATTTTTCATTCCTTCTTTGTAGTTTTAAGATAAAAATCGAGAATGATATGTATAAAAGATATGTTCCAAATAGTACTAATAAAGCGGCAGAGAAGAAATAGACCAATGAACTTAATATTCCTTGAACCGTTAAGGCAATTGCATATCCTGTACCAAGTAAAAATAAAAGCCTAACAATAAGAATAGATATCTGTTTTTTTGGTTCACCCTCACCTCTATGCTGATTTCCTAGAAGTTGTACAGGAGTCGCAAGATGAGATCTTAATATTGTTTCTGATAAGTATAATTACAAATAATATGAAAGATAAAATAGCTGTCGATATACATGCCATCATATTAAATGGAAAAATCCATCAAGCTACCCTGCCGTATCCTTTCATTAGATAATTCAATGCAATGAAAGTAACTTTGCCAAAAAAATATCCACCGATAACACCAATAATAAGTGTACAAATAAACAATACAAAGATATTCAATGAATAGAATTTTACGAATATGTTTCTTTTTCTAGACCAAGAATTCCATATAATGCAAATTCCTTGTTTCTACGCTTGATTAAGAAACCATTTGCATACATGACAAAGATAAACGTAAAGATAGCAATTATAACAACACCAAATTGAATAACAGATGGTAAATCCGCATGTCGCGTCAATACATATTGATTTGATAAGAGTGATACCATGATATTAAACAATAGAAACATGATTCCAATTGATAATACAAATGGTATTTCAAGCAATCTATTTGCATGCAGGTTACGCTTTTGCAAACCCAAATGCCATTCCCCACTTCATTAGTCTTCACCTCTTTTTGAAAAGAACTAACTGTGCCTGATGAATACGTTCCATGAAGTTTGCTTGGTTCTCATTTGTTCCTCGATACAATTCATGATAAACAATACCGTCTTTAATAAATAAGACTCTCTTCGCATAAGAAGCTGCACGAAGTGAATGTGTAACCATCAAAATGGTTTGACCATTTCGATTAATACTATCAAATAGATTTAAGATCATTTCGGATGAAGCAGAATCTAAAGCACCTGTCGGTTCATCCGCCAACAACAATGATGGTTTTGTAATCACTGCTCTTGCGATAGCTACTCTTTGTTTTTGACCACCAGAAATTTCATAAGGGTATTTATTTAGCAATTCTTTGATTCCAAGGCGGTCCTGCATATTGGATAGTCTATCCTTCATCTCTTTTACCGGAACCTCAGAAAGGACAAGTGGAAGAAAGATATTATCCTGATTGGTAAATTGATCTAGTAAATTAAAATCTTGAAATACGAATCCAAGTTCAGTTTCTTCTAAAAGCTTGCAATTTCTGAATCTTTTAAATTACTAATATTTTTTTTCCCATTCAATAAGATATTTCCTGACGTTGGTTTATCTAGTGTCGCAATCAAGTTTAAAAGTGTTGTTTTTCCTGCACCAGATTCTCCCATAATCGATATAAATTCTCCCTGTTGTACAGAGAAGTGAATACCACTTAAGGCTTCTGTTTTTAATATTTTTTTGTTTGATATATTTTTCTTAATATCTGTAAGTTCCAATACTGTTGTCATATTTGAAATCTCCTTTTGTATAGTCTTATTTTATAGTCGTAAAAGACTACTAGCATTTATCAAACATGACAAATCATGCCTGTATTCTTACATTTTTTTGTAAGGTTAGTAGGAAATACCAATCGAAAGATACTACCTTTTCGATAGCTTTGATTCTACTTCGATTTGAATATTTAATCTTTCTGAAATCTTTCTAGCAAGATATAATCCTAATCCACTGGACTTCTCATTCATTCGACCATTAAAACCTGAATATCCACGATCAAATATCTTAGGAATATCTTCACTGCGTATACCGATTCCGGTATCTCTGATTTCTAGTGCATGTTTTATCTTCAAGATATTGAATCGCTATCTTTCCATTTTCTGTATACTTCAATGCATTCGATAAAATTTGTTCGATAAGAATCGTGAGCCACTGACTATCACTAATTACATATGTTAAATTACTTTGATATTCTAAAGAAATATGATTATGAATAAATAACAATGAATATTTCTTCAATAGATTCTTGATAATATCATCAAGATTCACCTCTGTAATATCCATATCAGTAGAATGATCAATCATCTTTAGATAATTCATTGCCATATTGATATATTGTTCTATATACATTAACTGCATTTTTAATTTCGTATTGGTAGTGTCATCCGGTTTTTCTAACAGAAGTTTACTAACAGTCATTGGAGTTTTAATTTGATGTAGCCACATTAAAAAAATATGCATTCAAATCATCCTTCTGGTTTAACATTTCACTTTTCAAATTTTTTTATTTTCATTTAATAGTCTTTCATTGTCATCTTTTACATCACTTAATTTTTGATACTGAAACCAATGTACAATTAAATAAATCAATAATATAAACCCCAGTATCTCTATTCCTAGAAATACATATTCTATCTCTAATGTCGCTAGTACAGAAATAGTGATAAATACGATACAGACAAGAAGATATCCAAATAGGATGACACTTTGATTTTTCATATAATCCAAGAACAATTTCATCGTATTATTTTGCCCTCTTTCAGATAGTATCCAATTCCTTTTTTTAGTCTGAATCAAATCATCAAACCCAATTTCTGATAATTTTTTTCTTAGACGCGTCATATTCACTGCTAAAAGTATTATCATCGATAAAATTATCACTCTGCCAACAATGATCCATGATACTATCACGCTTTGCGATATCCCCTTTTGCTTTAAATAAAGTCTCTAGAATCAACAGTTCTGTATGTGTTAAATCAATCGATTTCTCACTACTTTCTAATTTGGCAGCCGATAAATTCAACTTCAAATTACCAAAGATTAAATTATCTGTAGATAATGCATAATCATATGTTCTACGAAGTAATGCTTGAATCTTCACACGTACTAAGTGAATATTAATTGGTTTTAGTTATATAATCATCTGCCCCACACTGCATTGCCATAACCATATCCATGTCATCACTATGTGAAGATATAAAAAAATAATCGGTACGCTAGACTCTTCACGAATCTTTTTGAGTCCAATAATATCCATTGAAATATGGTAGTGTAATATCCATTAAAAATCAATTGAGGTATATGTTCTCTAAACTCTTCTAATACTGCATTGAAGTCATGAATAGAACATGTTTCATATCCCCATTGTTTTAATTCTTCACTGATGACTGCAACTATATCTTTATCATCTTCTATTATTAATATCTTCATCATCATTACCCTACCTATTTCATGTATAAAATACATAGAACTATCATAACACAATAAAAACAGTGAGCTTCCAGCTTATCATGCTAGATATTTATAAGCCTAGATATTTATATAGTGTAATTATAATATCCATGAGACGGAGATTCTATGATTGAAAGTACAGCTGCCAAAAGAACTAGCAATAAAACTCAGAAAGATTATGGGATAATGACAACTATGTCAAAGGGAGTTATTGCGTTTGCGAAAAACAGAAAAAAATATTCTTACGATATCTCAATTTATCGATATGTCCTATCAATTGGAAAAAGATATCACTGCAGATGATATTTCATACTTACTGGAAGTTCTAGAGAACAAGTCATAATTTGGAATCATTTTTCTTTCTACACTGGTATTTTTTTATGATTTATGTTGTACAGTCTGAATGCAAGCATGCTGTGGCAACCCTTTATCGCTTAAATGCGTGTCAGCCAGAGTATGCTTGCATTTTTATATGATTCAGTATAAGTTCTCTTTTTATATTTATAAAACTGTACTGTATATACGTTATATCTATTAACCTGTAAAAAAGTGAACCTTTCATCACGATGAGATTCACTTTTTAAATATACATTATTTTATAGGCACATCTGGTAAATCTTCTTTACGTCTTCTACTGTTAATGGAACAAATGCGTGCTTTAATCGATCATGCGAACATGCGGACTCTGCCATTGCTTGGAAGTGTTCTTCATTAATATTTACTTCTGAGAGTGTCATTGGGATTCCATTGGACTTAAAGAAGTCATGTAATGCTTGAATACCTTGTTTGGCTAGAAGTGCTTCATCATCACCTTGTAGGCCCCATACATTTCTAGCAAACTTTGCAAGACGTGGTGTAATTGTAGGATCTTTTGCAAGGATATACTCTAGCCATCTTGGGGTAAGAATTGCTAGTCCTACTCCGTGTGTGATGTCATAGTATGCACTCAATTCATGTTCCATCGCATGACATGGCCAGTATGTATCTAGCTTGCCATATTCTGGAATACCTGAACATGCAATCGATGAATTCCACATTAGATTTGCACGTGCAGAATAGTTTGTAGGTTCCTTTAATGCGATTGGAAGATTCTGAATCACTGATTTTAAGACACCTTCTTGAATTGCTTCAGAGAGGTCTGAATCATCTGTTCGTGAAAAATATCCTTCCATGATATGACTCATGATATCGGCTGAACCTGCAGCTGTTTGGTATGCAGATACGGAGTATGTATACGTAGGATCACAGATAGATACCTGTGGGAATGTAAAGGATCTACCAATCTTTTTATTTAATGCCATGTTGGAGATAACGCCTCCACCATCGAATTCAGATCCTGTTGCGGCGAGCGTCAAAATATCAACGAGTGGTAACGCTTTAGAAGTACCACGTGAATTGAGTACCATCTGCCAATAATCATCACCTTCGTAATATGCGCCTACTGCGATTGCCTTTGAACAATCTAGCGTACTACCACCACCAACAGATAAAATCACATCGATATTGTGTTCTTTACATAATTTAGAACCGCGCTCGACTGTTTCAATACGTGGATTTGGTTCGACACCTGCACATTCTACAACCGTAAATCCACCTTCATTTAAAATCTTCATGACTTCATCGTATAGTCCGATTTTCTTAATAGAGCCTCCACCATAGGTAAGTAGTACGCGCTTACCATATTCGTTTAAGCTCTTGGCTAGATGTGAAATTGCTCCTTTGCCAAAATAGAGTTTGGTTGGAATGTAATGTTCAAAGTTTTCCATAGTATGTTCTCCTTTTTTATAGCGATACAAATCAATTATTCAAAGTTTACTTTGTTATTGTCGAAACTTTTAATTTTTGCAAGGCTTTCGACACGATAGCCTTGTTTACGCAACTTTTCTCCACCACCTTGGAAGAGTTTTTACACAGATGCCAAGTCCTACGACTTTCGCACCACTTTGATTCGCAATATCGATCAGTCCATCTGCTGCTAGACCATTTGCTAAAAAGTCGTCGACAATTAAGATAGAATCATCTTTATTTAAGTAGTCTTTGGATACTGTTACTGTAAAATCCTTGTTATACGTGTAGGAATGTACATGAGAAGTATATACACCATCTCCAATATTCTTCGATTTTGCTTTCTTTGCAAAAACAACTGGTACATGGAAACGTTGGGCAATCGCTACTGCTACCGCAATACCAGAAGCCTCAATGGTTAAAATACGTGTTATCTTTTCATCTTTATATAGACGGTAAAATTCATCTGCCATCTGATCGAGCATCTCAATATCTATTTGATGATTCAGGAAACTATCTACCTTTAAGATGTTTCCTGGAAAAACCTTACCATCTTGTAATATCTTTTCTTCTAACTCTCTCATAGGTTATATAGTTTTGTATACTTCTCCTCAAGATAATCTAGGTAGTAATTCACGTTGAATTCTTCCCCGGATACCATCTTCATTAACTCTGGTGCTTCATATCTAAAGCCATACTTATGGATATGTTCCTTGAGCCAGTTCATGATGACATTATATTGGTTATTGCTTAGTAATGTTTCTACATCTAAATCTTTACGCATTGCATGCATGTATTGTGCCGCAAATGCAGTTCCTAATGCGTATGTTGGGAAGTACCCAAAGCTTCCATCAGACCAGTGTACATCTTGTAAGATACCCACTTTATCATTTGGCACATCAACACCTAAGTATTCCTTATACATCTTATTCCAAGTTTCATTTAGGCCTTCTGTAGAGATTGTGCCATTGAAGAGTCCCTTTTCAATTTCATAGCGAACTAAGACATGTAATGGATATGTTAATTCATCTGCCTCCGTACGAACAAAGGATGGTTTTGCGACGTTGATAGCTTCATAGAATTCATCAAAGGATACATTACCTAACTGAGTTGGGAATGTTTCCTGTAGTTTTGGATAATGATATGTCCAGAAAGTTGTTGTACGTGCTAAGTAATTTTCACATAATCTAGATTGTGATTCATGCATACCTGATGAAATTCCTTCGGATAGAATCATACCATCATACTTAGGATCTACATCATGTTCATAGTATGCATGTCCTACTTCATGGACTGTTGATAATACTGCTGAAACAACATCATTCTTTACGTACTTCGTAGTCGTACGGCAATCATTTTCGCATGTCCATGATGTAAATGGGTGTTCCGATTCATTCTGATATCCCCATGATGAATCAAAGTGTAGATATTCAAGTAATTGTGTCATGAATTTCTTTTGGTCTTCAATTGGAAATTCCTGATGTAGGAATGCTTCATTCTTTTGTTTAGCCTTTGTAACCTTTTGAATGAGTGGTACAAGTCTTTCTTTTAGTGCCGCAAAGAATACATCATACTTTTCTTGTGTCATGCCCGGTTCATAGTCATCAAGCATCTGGTCGTATAGGTTCTTATCGCTATTACGATAGCGATACATCTTCTTACTCACTTCGATAATCTTCTTTAAGTATGGTTCAAAGATAGAATAGTCGGATTGTGACTTTGCCTTGATCCATGCATCAAAGGATTCATCTCGTAGTTTTTGATATGCGACAAACTCTTCCTTTGGAATGCACATCGTATCCATTGCTTGTTTGTAGTAGAGTTCTACTGCGCGCTTGTTATCACCATCAATCTGTGGGTCATCCTTTAATTCCTTTAAAAGTTGAACCATTGCTGGATCTGTTTCAATTGAGAATAATTCTCCTGCAAGATACGCAGAACGTTCATCACGATAAGCAGCTCCTGCGGATGGTGCGACTGTCTGTTTGTCTATACTAATGATTGCTAATGCCATCTGATATGCAGAACGGCGAAATATCCAATCTTTATATTGTTGTAGTTTCTCTTCGTATGTCATGATATTTCCTCCTATTTTATTGCGTTTATCATACACCCAACAACTATCTTATGACACTTATAACGCAATGTTTGTTACTTACAGTATAGCCTAATCCTGTGATAAGTCTGTATTATTTTTTTCTTTCCTAACAGAAAAGAAAAAAACAGGAGTTATAAACTCCTGCTTGGATTACTTTTGGAAGTATTGTTTTAGTTTAGAAATGATTTCATCTAAAGCAACACCTGTACGCTCAGACATCTTTTCCACTGTAGCCTTTGGTAAAATGATTCGTGCTAGTGGAGTATCAAGTGCTCTAAACTTATCACTGATTGTAAAGAGATACTGCTTTAGATTAGGATCTGCATCCAATAAATCCTTTAGTTTTGTCTCTTTTGTGATGTTTTCAGGATTGATTGTAGAAGAACTTGTAGACACTGTGTTTTCTTCAACTGGTTCTGATTTTTCTTCTATGCCATGTTCATTATTTGACCATGTAAGTAGAGTTTGGGAACCTGTTAATGCACGAATATGTGTACAATCTTGCATCATTTCTAAGATACCTCTAAACTTACCGTCTTCATCTCTTACCGCAACATACTTGATGTAGATGAAGATTTCTGGCTTGTTAATCCAGAATTCAGCTTCATTTTGTTCGCCACTTCTAAACTTCTCAATAATTTCTTCAACGATATGAACACTCTTCTTTGGATGGCAGTTCTTTACATCACGACCGATAACGTTCTTAGAACGCGGGAATACACGGTGCTTTGTGTCCGTATAGAAACGAACGATTTCGTTTTCATCAACGTATGATAAGTCAACTGGCATATGTTGATATACCAAGTTGATTTGTTCAAGTGTCATCTTACCAGTCTTTACATCGAACTCTTGGTCGTTTCCGATGTGGTAGCCATACTTACCAAGTAGGTTTGCAAGTTCATTTGTAAATCCTTCTGTCGGTTTTGAAGATGCTGGTGTTTCTGTCTTTGTTGGTTCTACTGTGATATTCGCAAAACCAATTTCTTGATCACCTGACTTCATATGCTCAAATTCTTCTGCAGAAATTAAAGCTAGGGAGGTTGGATAAAGTACAGTTTCTTCCTTCTGCATTAAGTCTCTTACATCTGCTACAACTGTGCTTTGTAGTTCGATGAATTCATCTTCCTTGCCCTCTTTAATTAAGTTATAAGCTTGTGTGATTTCATCACGGATAAAGTCATCTAATGTCCACATAGTTGTCGTAGGACGTGTGAATCCTTTCTTTTCAAGCACTGGATATAACTGATTTTGCTTACGTGAAAGATGTTTACGCCACTGGATAATCTGGTCGTATAATTCATACCACTGATTCTTGATAACTGGGTATTGTACAAGGTCTTCTACGGATAATAAAAGTTCCTTCATCTTTTCGTTTTCACGATAGTAACATGCGATAGGATGTTCCTTAGGTAAGTTTGGTTTACTTGTATTTAAGATGCCATCAAATAAGTCTAACATCGCTTGGATGTCTTCTTTACGGCATTCATCATCGATTTCTTCTTTTAATTCTTGTTCAATAAGAGCTACTTCATATGGTTCTAAAGTGTGCACCTTCTCTTTAAGAATTGCACGTGCTTCTTCCATTGTGAGTTTTCCTGCATCATATGCATTACGTACTTCAAAAACTGTTTTTAGTTTTTCATCATTTACATTCTTTAAATATTCTTTCATGTTAGACACCTCTTGTTAGTTTTTCACAAACTAACTTTATCAAGTATCACTCATTTTTGTCATTTGAGATTATCATATTTTCTATACCTGTAAAAAAAGACCATAACTTTCGCCATGGTCCTGTATGAAATAGATTGATTTATTCAGCACCTGTAATTGTCATGCCTTCTAAACGTGTTACAGATGGTACGACTAAGTTATTGTACTGTACTGTCTCTTTGGACATGTATAGTTCTTTTACGTAGTCGCTCATACTTCCAGATAAGGATCCACCAGAAACAACCGTCACCTTATCTCCATCATGTAAGTATCCTAGACGAATTTCACCAAAGACATTTCCTGTGACTGGATCAACTTGGAAATCAGAGAATTCAACAACTTCTAAATACTTCCCTGTACGAAGTGTTGTTTCATCCTTTTGTCCACCTGAGACAACAACATTAGAAATCTTGAAGCTATCCTTTAGATTCATATAGCTAGCAAACATGCAGCCACCCCAGTATTGCATTGGAACGTTTGCGTCTAAGAGTGTTACTTCACGGATTGGTGCACCTTCATCATCGTAATTGAAGTTTTCAGAAGAATTTGGTAATTCCTTCACTGTCTTCAGTGTTACCTTATCACCTTTTTACATCTTGAGCGATGGCTTCACCAATCTTCCAATCACTTAGCTTACGATAAACGCTACCTGCAGCTAACTTCTGAATGAAGTATTGATAGATGCTTGTAGAATCGCTTGTACTAAAGATAACAGCCATCTTAGGTAGTTTAGGTGTAGGCACTGCACTCAGACGGTCTTTACCATACTGTAAAGTCTTAGTGACGTCACGTGTTAAACCTTCTTTATCGCATCCACCAGAATTGTACATACGATAGAGTTCAATTTCATGACCATCTTTACGTGCATTCACAACTGCTTCTACCATGGAACTTGGATAGGTCTCACAAACATCTACCCCTTCAGAGTTTATAAAACGACGTTCTACTTCATTAACGAAAATTTCATAGCTGTTGATATCTTCTGTTTCTGTTTCATGAATTGAACGCATTGTTGTAATAAAGTCTTCTGCAACCTTTGCGATATCAACTGCCTTTTGATTAGGTACAACTTCCTGACTTGGCTTTACAAGAGAATATGCCTTGTTTTTTACAAATTCTGCAGTGTAGATGAGTTGTTCTACTTTACGCTTGATATCTTCAATGGAATCTGTTGGATTGATTTCATCACTTGCACTACCAAGTGCTTCACCGTTATCTAAAGAACGGTGTACTGTTAGTCTAATATGCTCTACATCTTTTGCACGGTTTTGGTCTAGCTCATGACGAATGAAGTAGAATTCCCAGCCACGTGTTTTCGTATCTGTGATTTCCCAAGCATCAGCTTTAGATTCTTTTAGAATTTCTATAATCTTCTCTAACATTAGCCTAATCTTCCTTTCGTCTTTAAATATGGTCCACCATCACTGACTTTGACCCATTCCTTATGGCCCTTACCACAAGCACCACAACCATAGACACCACGATCACCAGATAACATCGAAACATTACCTAATACTTCTGTCACATATCCTGTCATGATGACTGGTCCTACAACTTTGCCCGTTAACTTACCATCCTTGATTTCACGTCCAAGTTTGAGAATACATTGAATACCCCAGTGCTTTGGATCTTCCATACCAGAGGACATACCCTCTAGTAAGTATCCATGTTTTACAGACGCAATCATATCTTCAACCTTATCTGTACCTGAATCAAAGAGTGTATTTGTCATACGTGTATAAACTTTATGTTCATAGTTTTGACGCTTACCGTTACCAGTTGGTTTTACCCCTAAACGTAGTGCGCTTAAGGCATCACAAATACCGCTACGTAAGATACCGTTTTCGATTTCAATAACATCTCCTGCAAGTGTTCCTTCATCATCAAACGCAAAGGAAGTCACGTTATCTGCACAAAGTGCACCTTCATGCATGGTCACAAGATTACTACCTACTCGTTTGTTGATAAAGTCTTTACCAAGTGCACGGTTTTTAACGAACATATCCATCTCTACACCATGACCAAACGCTTCGTGTGCGATAAGACCAGATACTTCTGGTGTTGTGATAATGTCATATTCACCTGGTTCAATTGGGTCTGCAGTTAATACTTCTTTGGCAAATTTCACTGCGTAATCAATCTTATCCTTTAACTGTGTAAATACTTCAGGTCCACCTAAAGCAGATAATCCTTGGTAGCCAATTTCATTCTTGCCATCCATCACGATGATAGGTGCGACTACACCTTCACAATATACATAGCTCTGTCTTAAATCACGATTAGCAGTTAAGAATAACTTTGAAACGTGTGTGGATTGTGCAATCACCATACAGTCAACAACATGTTCATCTTTACCGATTGCCTCAAGGGAATAAGAATTCAAGTCATTTACTAACTTTTCGATATCTGTGTTTTCAGGTAACTGTTCACATTCCTTTTCCACAAAGAGTGTTAATGGTTCATCTTCTAACTTCTCTGTGTTGTATACAGCTGTCTTTGTGAGTTTTAATACTGAAAGTTGCGCATCGAGTTCCTTTTTAATCTTGTGGTAAGTTTCCTCGATAGAATCCGCATCAAAATGATTAAATGCATATTCGCTATACAAACCATCTTTATAGACACGTACAACACTACCGCGTTCTGTCGTAAGATTGGAAGAGCTGATGACTTTCACCTGTTGAGAGATACGAATCGCAAAGCCCTTGGAATCGGTCGAAAGAACACTGACATAATCATAATCTTCGCCTAGTTTAGACACTAATTGTTTTAAACTTGGCGCAAGTGTATTTAAATATTCTGAAAATGGTGCTTTCATAATTTTTTCATCCTTTCATTTTGCTATATTGTACATCAATTTATCTTGCTTGGATATTTCATTTTTGTAACATCTCATAGCATTTTTCATTGTTTTTTTAGCTAGAAATTATTAAAATTGATGAGAAATGACAATTATAAGGCGTGGACATACACGGCTTTTTGCATTTTTAGACTTAGAGGAGGATCGACTATGCGTATTGGTATGGATATCGGATCAACAACCATCAAGTGCGTTGTACTGGATGAGAATGATCAAATCATCTATTCCGCATATGAAAGACATTACAGTCACATTCTTGAAAAGACACGTGAACTGTTAACGTCTTTAAATGATACATATTTAAAAGGTAAAAAAGCATTCTTTGCGATTTCCGGTTCTGCCGGAATGGGCCTAGCTGATAGTTGTGGTGTTAGTTTCGTACAGGAAGTATTTGCGGACCGCGTTGCGGCGAACCGTTTAAACCCTGGCACTGACTGTATCATCGAACTTGGTGGTGAAGATGCTAAAATCTTATTCTTAACAAATGGTACAGAAGTTCGTATGAATGGTTCTTGTGCTGGTGGTACTGGTGCTTTTATTGACCAGATGGCTACCCTATTAAAGATGAGTGCCGATGAGATGGATAAGGCTGCTCAACAAGCAACACGTAAGTATACGATTGCGGCTCGCTGCGGTGTATTCGCAAAGAGTGACGTTCAACCATTAATTAATCAAGGTGCTTTAGCCAGTGATATTGCGGCTTCTATTTACCAAGCGGTTGTAAACCAAACGATTGCTGGCCTTGCCCAAGGCCGTCCAATCTCTGGAAAAATTTTATATTTAGGTGGCCCACTTACATTCTCTAAATGTTTACGTGATAGTTTCAATGAAACATTAAAGGTTGAAGGCATCTGTCCTGAAAAACAGTCTTCTATACGTTGCCTTAGGTGCCGCATATTACGCAGATAAGGAAGTTGTATTTGACGATGTTGTTAAGGGCTTAGCCAACTATGGCAAAACTGCGACATATGCAAGCTTACCACCGCTCTTCAACAATGTTGAAGAATATAACGAATTTAAAAAGCGTCACGCAAAGGCTAGCGTCCCACGCGTAGACTTTGATGAAAATACTGGACCTGTTCATATTGGTATCGACTCTGGTTCAACTACCATCAAAGTTGCGGTCATTGATGATAATGCAAACCTACTTTATACAGACTATCAATCCAATAGTGGTAACCCACTACCTATCGTCATTGATGTCTTAAAGGGTCTATATGAAGCTCATCCAAACTTAAAGATTCAATCTGTAACAACAACCGGTTATGGTGAAGCGTTAATGACACATGCATTACATACTGACTTTGGTCTTGTGGAAACAGTTGCTCACTTTACAGCTGCGAAACACTTTATGCCAGATGTAGACTTCATCATCGATATTGGTGGCCAGGATATGAAGTGCTTTAAGATTGAAAATGGCGCAATCTCTGACATCTTCTTAAATGAAGCTTGTTCATCTGGTTGTGGATCATTCTTACAAACATTCTCTGAAGCTCTTGGCTATAGTGTAAAGAACTTTGCACAAGAAGCTCTCTTTGCCAAGCACCCAGTTGACCTTGGTAGCCGTTGTACCGTATTTATGAATTCTAGCGTTAAACAAGCACAGAAGGATGGCGCAGGCTTTGACTGTATCTCTGCTGGTCTATCCATTTCTGTCGTTAAGAATGCATTGTATAAAGTTATTCGTACTTCCAGCCCTGAACAACTTGGTAAGAAAATCGTTGTACAAGGTGGTACATTCTATAACGAAGCTGTGTTACGTGCATTTGAAAAAGAGATGGGTGTAGATGTGGTACGTCCTGATATTGCCGGCTTGATGGGTGCTTATGGTGCCGCATTACACGGCAAAGAACATAGTAAACCTGGCACAACTTCTTCCATCCTTACACTAGAAGAGCTCAACAACTTCACGCAGAAAGTTCAAAATGTTCAATGTGGACTTTGTGGTAACCACTGTCAAATGACTGTTAGTGTCTTCCAGGATGGCAAACGCTTTATCACTGGAAATCGTTGTGACCGTCCAATTACAGGTAAGTCCAATGATGATACGCTTAACTTATATGCATACAAGCAACAACAACTCAGCCAGTTAATGAAAAACCCTGGAACTGGTACACGTGGTAAGATTGGTATTCCAATGGTTCTTAACATGTACGAACTATTACCATTCTGGCATGCTTTCTTTACAAACCTAGGTTTCCAGGTAATTGTCAGTCCATTTAGTAACCGTAAGTTATACCAAGCAGGTCAAGGCTCTATCCCTAGTGATACCGTATGTTTCCCTGCCAAATTAACACACGGTCATATCATCGCTTTACTCAAGAAAGATGTCGACGCCATCTTCTATCCATGTATGAGTTATAACGTTGATGAAGGCCTAGGTGATAATCACTATAACTGCCCTGTCGTTGCCTACTATCCTGAAGTTTTAGCTGGTAATATTCGTGAGTTAGAAGATACAAAGTTTATCTATGAGTATCTTAACCTTGAACAACGTAAAGACTTTGTTCGCTTAATGCCAAAGATCATGCAGAAGTATTACCCTGATTTAAAGACATCAGATATCCATAACGCGATTGAAGTAGCGTATACTGCATACCGCAAGCACATGGAAGATACTCGCAAAGAAGCAGAGCGTATGATGACAGAAGCCCGTAATGAAGGTAAACGTGTTATCGTTCTTGCTGGTCGTCCATACCATGTCGACCCAGAAGTAAACCACGGTATCGATAAATTGATTATTCAACATGGTGCCTGCGTCATTACAGAAGACAGCATCTCTAACTTAGTTCAAAAGTTTGATACTTCTGTCTTAAACCAATGGTCCTACCACAGCCGTCTTTACGCCGCCGCAAAATACTGTGTCAATCACGCGGATATGGACTTAATTCAACTTGTGTCCTTCGGATGTGGTCTTGATGCTGTAACTTCCGATGAAACAAAGGAAATTCTTCAAGAAGGAAACAAACTTTATACACAGCTAAAGATTGATGAAATCACCAACCTCGGTGCCGTCAATATCCGTATTCGTTCATTATTCGCCGCTCTAGACGAAAGAAAGGAACAAGCCTAATGGAATACATGACACCTAACTTTACAAAAGACATGTTAAAAACACATACGATTCTTGCGCCTAACATGGCTCCAATGCAGTTTGCTGCGATTAAAGCTGCCATGGAAAGTGAGGGCTATCGTATTGTAATGCTAGAAAACTCTGGTGCAGAAGTTGCCCAATTGGGTTTGAAGTATGTACACAATGATACATGTTATCCCGCATTATTAATTATTGGTCAGTTCTTAGATGCTTTAAACAGTGGTAAGTATGACCTACAGCATACAGCTCTATTGATTTCACAATCAGGTGGAGGCTGTCGTGCTTCTAACTACATTAAGTTATTACGTAAGGCACTTGTAAAAGCAGGCTATGAGTATATCCCTGTCGCATCACTAAATGCGTCAGGTCTTGAAAGGATCCTCGATGCCAATGACTTTACGTCTTCTGCTCAAGGTTCTAGCCGCTGCAGAATACGGTGACTTAATCGCCGCACTACACAATCAAGTAAAACCATATGAGGTTAACAAGGGAGATGCGGCTGCTTGTGTTACCAAATGGACAGCACAAGTACAGGATTGGTTAAACCACAATAAGAACTACACTATCTTCTCTATGAAGCGTCGCTTCAAAGATATCGCAAATGACTTCGCTAAAATTCCAGTGAATCGCACACCAAAGGTAAAAGTTGGTGTCGTAGGAGAAATCTATGTAAAGTTCTCCCCTATGGGAAATAATGACTTGGTCTCCTTCCTAGAATCACAAGATTGTGAAGTTAATATGCCAGGTCTTATGGGATATATCGAATACTGCGTTGCCAACGCTACATTAGATGTACAGATTTATGGTGGCCCTTTTGTAAAACGTAAAGTAGCTGACCTTCTACTAGCATTCTTAGATAGTATTGGTATCGCCATGGCCAAAGCTATGGAAAGCGCAGGCTTCCACGGTCCAATGTCCTTCAAGGAATTAATGAAGAAACCTGATGGTATCCTATCTCTTGGTGTGAAGATGGGTGAAGGATGGTTGTTAACCGCTGAGATGATTGAGTTAATTGAAACAGGATATGAAATATTGTCTGTGCACAGCCATTTGGTTGTTTACCAAACCACATCGCTGGTAAAGGTGTCGTCAATCGGATTCGTGCGAAGTATCCAAACGCAAATATCACAGCTGTTGACTATGACCCTAGTGCTACGAAGGTTAATCAAGAAAACCGTATTAAGTTAATGTTATCGGTTGCGAAAGAACGTCTCAATCAGAAAAACAATTCAACAACACTATAGAAAATGGGATTGGCCAATACGGTCAATCCCTTTTACATCTATCCATTACACTTTGCTAGTAAAGCTTTTACCCTTTGTACATCCGCAGAGTCATCCTGTTGCCATTCTTCTTTTAATAACTGTAATTCACGTTTGTATGCATGTTTTGCTTCATTCTTTTTGTACATACGTAAATACAGTTGTGCAATAGATTCAAGATGATCGATATAACGTGGCTTAGGCTGTAAGTCAAATGACTTCTCAAATAGTGCGATTGCCTTTTCATATTCACCACGACTTGCATATCTACCCGCAACCAAGAAGTAAGCTTGCCACTCTTGATTCTTTTCTAAATAGATATCATATTCTTTACGCGTTGATTGAAAGCCATGTGATGACTCGTGAATCAATATGCGATAAAAATCATTGAAACAATCTTGCATTACTGCACTTCTTCTTTCCAGTACTTTTTTTAGCTTCATCAAGTCTTCCATCATCAATCAAATTATCCAGAAGATATAAGTAGGTTCTCGTGATTGTTGGATGCTCTTGAATGAAGTTTTGGTAATATGCAATTAATTCACTGTGATTTGCGACATTCCAATCCAATCTTCCACCATGCATTGCATTATGAAATGTATTATGTAAAGACTTATCATCTGGATTTAATGCAAGTGCTTGCTTAGTATAGCTAGCTGCTTTTTCGTCTAATTTAATTGCGTATGTATGATATAAATCACCAAGTAACGTTAATGCATGTAAATCATTTGGATTTATAGATAGTTGTTGTAATAAAAAAATTTTTCTGATTTACTAAAAATCCGCATGTGTAAAGTAACGTTCATGATCCAGCATATTTTTCAATCTGTTGATACGCACTTTCTTCATTGTAATCAAAGAGTTCATCAATCTTGACACCAAATATCGCAGCGATTTTAGGTAAGAATAAAATATCTGGATAAGATTCTTCATTCTCCCATTTTGAGACTGCTTGCGCAGTGATGTCGAGTTTTGCGGCCAGTTGTTCTTGAGATAAGAATGTTTCTTTCCGCAATTGTTTAATTGTTTTTTTCCTAGTGTCATACTACACCTCCTAGAAACATCTTATAGATTAATAGTACAACTGTTTATTGATGATTCATTGATATTTTTTTCAACCAACCATTAAAAAAAGCAGGTTGCCCTGCTTTTATTGATTTTCTGCGAAGAATACTGGCGCATCATCTACAGTTGATTCTGTACTCCAGATAGATAGGTTGAGATTTTTACCACCCATACGAATCATATGTTCTTCCTTGGTTGGGAAGATACGAGCAGATAATACATATTCACCTTCATTGACGAAGATCTCTACTGTACTATGATCCACTAAGATATCCATTGAAGTTAAACCATTTTCTAAGATAATTTGGCGTTCGGTACCATATTCTTCATTGAGTTGGTTTGTTAAATCAGAACGATCAATACGTAAACGTTTTGCGTATTTATCATAGGAAATCGCAAACCCTCTTGCGATAACGTAATTACGTGAGAATAGATTTAAATCAAGTGATTCTGCGTCAGGATTTTCAATGCGAATAATCGCACTACTTGGCATTTGTCCATGTAGTTTATCACTGATAATTTCACCATTCTTGGCACAGAAGAGTTCATCTTTCTTGATTGATTCAAATCCTCGAACTGGTGTTTGGTATAACTTGCCTTTGCGTATCGTTAACTCACGTGCAAAGGTTTGTAGTCCTGACCAACCTTCTTCATCTGTTGGTGAATATGTATAATCTGGAACACCAAACCATGCGGACATGATTGAACAGTCGGAATAAACATTCTGTGAAGCACATTGTGGCGCATAGAAATCAAAACCACGATCGAGTTCTTGCATCGGCCCATCTGGTGTAAATATGAGTGTTTCTAAGTCTAAATCACCAATCAAATAAACACTGTTAAACTTATTATGGAATTCATCCCCACTCGGTTCGATTCCCTGTGGACTAAAGATCAGTACATCATGTAATCCAATCTTTTGTACATCTGGACATTCCACCATGTATCCAAAGCCATTTTCATATCCTTTGACCTTTAGTTCACCAAGGAATTTCCAGTCGGTCAAAATGGAATCAGAACAATAAACTAGAATAACACCCTGTTCCTGTTTATTTTGTGCACCTAAGAAGATATAGTACATATCATCAATACGTACAATCTTTGGATCACGTTGATGTTCCGTATAGTTCTCATTTGGAGTAATCAAAGGGCGCATTGCCTTTGTGTATTGTTCATCACCTTCTAGAGTTGCTAGAAGCTGGTGAGGTCTACGTACACGGTTTTCATCACGGTAATTTCCTGTATAGGTAAAGTAGATTGTATCTCCTTCACTGATTGCAGTACCGCTATAACAGCCGCTATTTTCATATTTTCCTGTTGGTAAGAGTGCTACACCACGATTTTCCCAATGAATTAAATCTGGACTTGTCACATGGTACCAGTGCTTAAGCCATGAACTGGCCCAAATGGGAACCATTGATAGAATAGGTGCCACTTCTTGTTACAGTAAGTAAATCCGTTGGGATCATTCATTAAACCAGTGACTGGTTGTATATGATATGTTGTACGCCACATAGATGCGGCATTTTTTTCATATACACGCACCAGTTCATCTGTATCCCTCTTCATTAACATCCGCTTTTTATCTAATTCATTGACTATTGTCATGTTGTGCCTCCTAAACTACATACTTATTATAAGTCATTTTCTCTTTATTTCACATGTCGAACCAAAAAGTCGATGCGATGTTTTTGCGTTTCACCAACACGAATAATAGGCTTTGGTTCAATATGAGGATAGTTGATTCCATTTGGTAGATATTCTGCTTCTAAACATACAGAACTTCTTTCTCCATAGTGATGTCCATTCTTACCAATTGCGCCATTTAGCCAATTAGCTGTGTATAAATGAAAACCTGGATAATCAGATACCATCTCTAACTCTAACTTTCCATCCGAAAGAATTGCCATTGTACGTAGCCCTTCTCCTGGAATTGGAAAGTGGTGGTCATAGCCTTTGCCATATACAAGTTGTATATCATCTTGGTTAATATCTTGACCAATCTTCTTTGCCTGACGGAAGTCAAAAGCAGTATTCTCTACTGCGTGAAATTCTGGTTTTGTTAAGCATGTTTCATCCAATAATGCATAGTGATCTGTTGGAATCATAAGCGTATGATCTAGGATAGAGTCACTTTCATCAAGATTGAAGTATGCATGGTTGGTATATGCAAATAAGGTATCTTGATCGGCTGTAGCTGTTGTTTCAATATGCAATCCCTTCTCAGATAAACGATAGGTAATTGCATAGTCTAAATTACCAGGATAACCCTCTTCACCATCTAAAGATACGCGAGAGAATGTAATAGAGTCTTCTGATGAACTCACTGCATACATCTTCTTATCAAAACCCTCTTTACCACCATGGTTACAGTTTCCATTATTATTGATAAATAAACTATACTCTTTTCCATTTAAGGAGAACTTTCCCCTGCCAATACGATTCGCGGTTCTTCCTACTGAAGCGCCTAAAAAAATGTTGTCTCTTTTTGGTATTGTTCAGCCGTCGGATACCCTTGCACAATATCCTTACCACTTTCTTTATCAATCAAAGAAACAAGCGTAGCACCGTAATCCGTTACCTGTACTTTGAACTTCTTATTTTCCAACGTATAAAGATAGATATCTTCTCCACTTTGTTTCTTACCAAATAGTATCTTTTCCATGATGATATAGCCTCCGATGATATTTATTTTTCAAAAATTACTTATCATCAGTATAGCCTTTTCACCATGAAAATTCGATATGGTGATTCTTAATTTTTCGTTTACTTGCGACTTTTCTTTAAAAAAGTTATTCTTATTCATATTAAGGAGCATACTATGTTTTTTAAAAAGACCTCTTCTTTAGAAGTGGAAGAAACTGATACACGTTCTGGTAAAGATGCGATATGGATGATAACTTCCATACTGTTTACATTTCTATTAGGTGGATTTGTCTTCTGGAAATCAATGAACGCTGGCATTCAATATTTAACAACTTTGGTACCGTTATTGTTAGTCATTGCCTTCTCTGGCACGTATTTCTATAACAAATCTGCAGATATGCTTATGTTTGCGGCATTTACTGGACTGGCGGCGATTGGCATTGCATTACAAGTGATTATCGATGCACAATATCAAGTCATTTCACAGTTCAGTATGGTCAAATACTTTGCAGGATTAGCAATCGCAATCGTATTAATTCTTATGTATCGCATAATACGAAAAGCATTAAACTTTAACTATACAACCTACTTCTTATTGTTTGTGGCTGCCTGTCTATACATTGCCCTTCTTTTCTTTGGAAAAGATACTAATGGTTATGGCACAACTGCTTGGATTAAAATCGGCCCTGTATCATTACAGTTAACCGATTTTGCTAAGATTACCGCAATCCTATTCTATAGTTCTTTGTTTTCTGCTCGAAAGACCTATTCTAATCGTTCAATTTTAATTCTTTCTAGCATATTTTTTATCGTTAATTTTATTGGATCCGTTCTGATTCATGAACTAGGTTCATTCTATATTCTCTATTTCTTACATCTTTCTATGTTGTATATCTTTATGGAGAAAGGCAGAAAAAAAGAATCTATCTTCTAACAATTGCGATTACGACAATTTCTGCGATTGTAATTCTATTCTTACTGTATAAGATTCTTGCGCCTAGCGCTGCTGCAGGTACATTAAATGGCTTAACGAGAATTCTTTGGCCAATTGTCCGTAAAAGTATATTTACGCTTCTCTATTACTGCAAATATTAACTCTGACCCTTATGGTGCAGGTTTCCAATTATTCCAAGGAAAACGAGCTTTGTGGATGTCAGGATTATTTGGAAATACTGTTAATTTTACTGCTATTCCAGTTCCTGAAAGTGATATGGCATTTGTGACATTAGTGAACTCATTTGGTATGCCTTTAGGCTTTATTGTAGTATTCCTATTATTACAGATAGGAATACGTGGTAGTGAATTGAGTAGACGTTTAATTCTAACAGATAAGCAGGATGCGGTTGTAGCCTATGGTGCGACAGTACTGCTATTTATGCAAGCAATGCTTGTCATCTTAGGTTCATGTAATATCATTCCGTTAGCCGGTTTACCTATTCCATTTTTATCGCGTGGTGGAACCTATCAAGCAATCGCCTTCTTCTTTGCGGGTATATTACTACAGATGTCAGAACGTCATGATGAATTTGATGATGAAGATTTCAAACAAGGAGGTGACGAAAACAATGACGAACAAGCGTTCACCAGAATCGATATCGATGCGTAGGATACGACTTGTAGAAGTCGTAGGTATCATCGTCAGTTTAGTGTTTACCTCATTTTTTGCCTATAAATATTTAATTAATCCTCGTATCAATACAAACGCAAACAAAACGAAATATCATATTATTTATGATGCAATCAAATCCTATGCGGTTGAAGGAACGATTGTGGACCGGGATGGAAATACTATCCTTGGAAATGCGGCTGCTGATACAAGAGCGACTGCAGACTATCCACAGAATTTAAGTTATGCATGGTTGCTTGGTTATTACTCCATAAATGAACATCAACAAAATAGTTATGGTCTAAGAGGAAATTTAAAAGACTATCTCCTATTTCAACTGGATAAAAACAATCAAGGAGCACTTGTAAAACTAACTACGAATACAGACTTACAAAACTATGCATACCAACTATTAGATGGTATGGAAGGAAGTATCACCGTGCTTGACAACCAAACTGGAGAAATTCTTTGTCTTAGTTCACAAAGCACAGTTGACTTTGATGTGAATGATCCAGATAGTATGCTTGCAAGTAACGTTGCGGAGTCACAATATCGTCGTGGTACCTTTGAGAAAAGATCCTCCAGGCAGTACCTTTAAAGTCGTAACTGCAGCAGCAGCTTTAACCATGCAGGAAGATGAAAATCTTGATGATAGCTTCTTCCAGTTTAACGATACTGGCAGCTACATCCCAGCAGGCAGTGACTTTGTTATTACCAACTTTCAAAATCAAGTATTCGGTACAATCGATATGAACACCGCTCTAGCAAAATCCTGTAACTGTTACTTTGCGGATTTGGGAATCCGTGTTGGGGCAGATAAACTCACTAAGATGATGAATGCCTTCATGGTAGGAAAAGATATTACCATCCCATATCTAGATACCATTCATTCCAGCTACAATATCGGCAACAACGATAACGCCGAACTTGCACAAACTGCATTTGGACAAGGCAATACAACCATTACTCCCCTTCATATTGCGATGATGGCACAGGCAATCGCAAATGATGGTGTGATGTTACAACCACAAATTGTAAAGTCTATTCAATCCGATGGAAGAACACTCTATCGTTCTTCAAAGAATTCCTTAAGTACAACCACAACACATAGTGTAAATGAAAAACTTAAGGAATATATGCATAGTGCAGCCTTAGAATATGGTTTATCAGAAAGTGGTTATGGTATGGTATATGCCAAACAGGTACTGCTGAATGTGCAAATAATCGTATTCACAGCTACATGATGGGATTTACAGATCGTTATTCTTTCTGCATCAGCGCAAACAACAATAACGGCAGCGCTGAATTATATGGAATTGCACAAAGACTTGTAAGATATTTAAATAACCTATATTAAAGGAAATCTTGCGATTTCCTTTTTACTTTTGTATAAGTTGTATGAAGGATTTTTGCATATCCAATCGCCTGTAAGAATGCATGCATGATTGGATTATTTGTTGGTACTTCAAACTGAAGTGGTTGTACTTCCTCTTTTTGAATCTCGCTAATGAGCTTACGTGCCACACCACTTCTACGTTTATCTTTGACAACACATAAGTCTGTAATCGTTGTTACACAACCATCTATCTTACAGATTGCCATGGCAATGAATCGACCGTGATCACTGAGTACATACATATCTTTTTCTTCAAGTGCTTCTTCTAGATAATCCTGCGCACGGTCATAATCACTTGAAGAAGAAACACCTGCATACTGATCTAATTCCTGTAAATATGTATCACAGAGAGAAAGTGCACTCATATAGTTATCGTCATCAATGTGTACAAATCGTAGTGGTATCTGTATTTGTTTGATTGGTTCTTTCTCTTTAACAACATCTTCTTCACCCCAATCATCATCTACTTCTTCACTTTGTATTGATGTATCATAGACAATTCCATGTTGTTCACACCACTCGATTGCAAGTTCTCGATGGCTTGTTTCTAGATAGTTATACCATTCTGTTTCCATGCCAAATCGCTCCAGCGTAGCTCGAAAGCGTCTAAAAGCACCTTTGCCACGGATTGCATTCTCAAACCAATCTTGTTTTTTATCATCTTCAATTGTCTCTGTAAAGTTGACCATAATTTGATAATCATTTACTTCCTCTTTGGTTGGAAGTGGAATGAAGAATTCATCATCCTCATCATCCTCTAATACATATACAATTTCTTCATCCTGAATACTGTAAAAATAGGTTTCGTCTTCATTGATTGTATCAATTGCATCGATGACATCTGCTAAATTAACTTTCATAGTTAGCCTCTTTCAGCTTTTGATTCAGTTTTTTATAGATACGTTCTACCATCCATGGCTCATGAACAACATCAATCACTTGATCGATTGGAAACCAATTGACTGCACTATTTTCATCTTGCTTGATATGTAGACTCTCTGTATCATCAGCTTCTAATAGATATGTTACATTTAAGTGCAGATGACTTGGGACATACTTCCCTTTTTTCTCATGTCCATTTACTTCAATCGTCTCTAGCGAAAAGATATCTTTTTTGATTGGTTTAACAGTATGAATTCCACTTTCTTCTTGTACTTCTCTTAGGGCAACAGAAAGAAGGTCCTCTTCTCCATCTGCGTGTCCACCAAGCCATGCATAATTCTGATAGATATTATGAAATGCCATCAGTACATGTGTATGTGCTTTATTTAACACCCACGCAGATGCAGAAAAGTGTGCTAGTAAATTAGTACGATAAAAAATATCTTCTGTTGTTTCAAGTAACTCTAACATTACTTTACGGTCAGTTTCTTCTTGTTCATTAAATGATTGATATATCTGTAATTGATGTATTAAATCCTGTCGATTCATTTCTTTTGTCCTTCTACTCTAGATGTAAATTATTGATATCAATGTTATAAATAACGTCTTTTTCTTTCTACTACAACACGCATACGCTTGCATAACTCTTCATCTTCTTGGATACGGTGTAATAATTCTCGTGTTGGATTGATTGCACAAGGATGACCTGTATTCTTAAACATTGTAAAGTCACCATTTGTATCACCATAGGAATAACATGCTTGCAGGTCTAAGTCGTACTTCTTCTGTAATGTCAGAATTGCCTTCTCTTTGGAAACACTATCCCACATTGGTACAACTTCTCCTGTATAAATTTCATTGTCATCCTTCAGATACTGTGTCCCACGGAAGTCATCAAACTTATACTTCTCAGCCATCTCCTTAACAAGCGGCTCTGGGGAGCCTGAAATCGCAATTAAGAGATGTCCTTGTTTACGATGACGTTCAATCTCTTTTCTCGTGAACTGATAGACACGTTCCCCTTTTTGTTCGATAACCTTCTGGGCAATATGTTCAATATGTACAGCAGAGATTCCCTTTGTGGTTTCTTTAAATATCTCTACCATCTTTTGTAAGTAATTATCATAGTCACCCATACGACGATCCCAAGCCATATAAGCAGGCTTCACTTCATCTGTCCAACGTGAACCAGAAACAATCTCATGTGTAACCATCTTTTTGAATACTTCTGTAATCAAACCTTCACGATAGATCGTTCCATCAATATCGAAAAACGCAGCAACTTTTTTCATGCAATTCACCTCCAAATTATTTACTTGTTTATATTATAAATCATATTAAAAAAAGTTTAAAAATTAGTGAAATTCATTATTGTAAATCCACTATGCATTTGATATCATACCTAACTAAAGGGAGGAATTTCACATGAAATTGATTTATAAAGTTGAAGACAAACCACAGTTTCATCAATTAGTTATTTTTGCATTCCAGCAGTTGCTAGCAATTATGGCCGCAACAATCGCAGTACCTCTCATCATCAAAAACGGTATGAATACCGCTGCTGCTCTTTTTGGTGCCGGTGTTGGTACACTTGTTTATGTTGCATTTACTCGTAAGAAGAGCCCGGTATTTTTGGGTTCTTCTTTTGCGTTTATTGGTTCGATGTCCGCTGCGTTTGCTGGTGCAACTACAGTAGCAGCTGGATATGTTGGACTCATTATTGGTGCAGCGTTTGCAGGACTTGTATATGTAGTGATTGCGCTATTTATTGAACGTATTGGTGTCGATTGGGTAAATCGTATCATGCCACCAGTTGTTATAGGCCCTACTGTCGCAATCATTGGTTTATCACTCGCAGCTAATGCAGTTGGCGATTTACAAACAAGTAGTTTAACAGGCGCAAGAACACAGTTTGCTGTACTAGTTGGTATCATTGCCCTACTTGGTGTAATGATTGCAAGTACCTACGGTAAATCCCATGCCAAGATGATTCCATTCATCATCGGTATCTTAGCTGGTTATATTGTAGCCGCTATCCTAACATTTATCGGTGTGCAGACAGGTTATGAACCAATGCAGATATTAAACTATCAACCTATCGTTGATTTATTCGCAAACGGTATTTCCTTCTCAACCTTCTTCAAGATTCCAGACTTCACATTTATAACAGCACTAGAAGGCATTAAGGATATTGACCTTGGCTATATTGGAACAATCGCAGTAGCGTACATTCCTGTATCCTTCGTCGTATTCGCAGAACATATTGCGGACCACAAGAATATCTCAAGTATTATTGAAAGAGATTTATTAAAAGATCCAGGCCTTGATAGAACATTACTTGGTGATGGTGTTGGTTCTATGGTTGGTGCATTCTTCGGTGGATGCCCTAATACAACATATGGTGAATCAGTTGCATGTGTAGCTATCACAAAGAACGCATCTGTATTAACAATTATCGGTGCTGCAATTGAATGTATCTTAATCTCATTCTTTACACCATTTGTTACATTTATCTCCACTATCCCAGCATGTGTTATGGGTGGTGTATGTATGGCGCTCTACGGGTTTATTGCCGTGAGTGGATTAAAGATGGTACAGAAGATTGACTTAGACCACAACAAAAACCTATTCGTTATCTCAAGTATCTTAATCTCAGGTATCGGTGGATTATCATTAAGCTTCGGTAAGATTACAATCACTTCTGTAGCTTGTGCATTAATTCTCGGAATTATCGTAAACAAACTTTTATCAAAAGAACCAGAAAACACTGAAGAAAACCAGTAAAGTTGATTGCAGTTTTGATAAAAAATTGTTACACTATGCGTGTTGAAGGACAACGACGGAGATAGAACATATAGGGTATCTTACAGCGAGTTTCTGATGGTGAAAGTGAAACAGAGAGGATATATGTTGACAAGGACTCCCGAGTCATTCCGCGATCGCGTTAACAATCAAATGAGGCAGTATTAGATACTGTAAATTAGGGTGGTACCACGAACAAAGCTCTCGTCCCTTGACGTAGAGCTTTTTATATGAAAAGGAGGTCATCATATGGCAGAAGAAATGAACAACATTACTGAGCAACTCCAAAAGGAACTCGCTCAAAGACAAAAAGCATTAGAAGAAGTACAAGCTGCACTTGAAAGTACAAAACAAGCAATCAAGGAGAATGCAAAAAAACTTGTCAAAGCTGTCGAAGAAGTTCGTCTAACAGACCAACAAGAAGCACGTATTGCGAAGATGAACGCCTTACGTGAACAAGGTATTGACCCATTTGGTAAAGCATTCCATCGTACAAGTAACTCCCAACTTATCAAGGATGAATATAGCGAAAAAGAGTGCCGAAGAATTGGAAAGCTTACACGCTGAAGTTTCCATCGCAGGTCGTATCATGCAAAAGAGAAGAATGGGTAAGTTAGGATTCATTCACCTCTTAGACCGTGAAGGAAAGATTCAAGTAGTCATCAACAAGCGTATCATCGGCAATGAAATCTATGAATTATTTAAGGCAAGTGACTTAGGAGATATCATCGGTATTCGTGGTACAGTCATCAAGACACAGACTGGTGAATTATCCGTTGAAGCACATGAGTATACTCATCTTTCTAAGGCACTACGCCCTCTTCCAGATAAGTTCCATGGTTTACAAGACAAGGAAGAACGTTACCGTAGAAGATACGTTGACCTCATCATGAATGATGAATCCCGTAAGATTGCAATCTTACGTCCACGTATCGTAAGCGCAATTCGTCGTTATATGGACTCTCAAGGCTATCTTGAAGTAGAAACACCTATCTTACAGCCAATCCTAGGTGGAGCAAATGCTAGACCATTTATTACACACCACAATGCACTAGATAAGGACTTCTATTTACGTATTGCGACTGAGTTACCACTAAAGAGATTAATCGTTGGTGGGCTTGAGAAAGTATATGAAATTGGACGTATTTTCCGTAACGAAGGTATGGACCTCAAGCACAACCCTGAATTTACAACAATGGAAGCATATTGTGCATATACCGACCTTGAAGGCATGATGGAATTAAACGAAGGTTTATTTGAACATGTTGCATTAGAGGTTTGTGGTACAACAGACTTCAAGTTCATGGGTAAGGACATTTCATTAAAGGCTCCTTTCAAGAGATGGAACATGGTAGACGCTGTTAAAGAAGTTACCGGTGTTGACTTCTGGCAACCAATGAGTGTGGAAGAAGCATACAAGCTTGCACAAGAACACCACATCACAGTTGAACCACACCAGATGACAGTTGGACATATCATCTCCCTATTCTTCGAAGAATTCTGTGAAGATAAGATTGTACAACCAACATTCGTGTATGGTCACCCAATTGAAATTTCACCACTTGCAAAGAAGAACCCAGAAGATCCACGTTTCACAGATCGTTTTGAGTTATTAGTAAATGGTATTGAGATGGATAATGCCTTCACAGAGCTTAACGATCCTATCGACCAAAGAGAACGTTTCGAAGCTCAGCTCAAGGCAAAAGAACTTGGTGATGATGAGGCCAACGAGATGGATACAGATTACGTAGAGGCACTTGAATACGGTCTACCTCCAACAGGTGGTATCGGTTTCGGTATCGACCGCTTCGTAATGTTGTTAACAGGAACAGATTCCATCCGTGATGTACTCTTATTCCCAACAATGAAAGATAGAAATAACTAACATAAAAAGCCAGTAAGTAATCTGGCTTTTTATATGCTTATTTACTATTTTTGATTGCGTCATTTTTTGATAATAGATATACACAATATTGATTCATACTAACACCCTCTTCTTTAGAGTGTTGCGCTAAAGATCGATGAAGACTCTTTGGAAGACGTAACTTAAATTGTCCAGAATACTCAGAAGTTGTTAGGTCCGGAATAGCAATATGATTTTTCCAAAGCAGCAATGATCCATTCCCTTTTAGCATCTTCAGCATTCTTAACAACATCATCCAACGTTTTACCAACTGTAATACAACCACTTAGTTCCGGATAGCTTGCGACATATCCACCCTCATCTACATCAGGAACAATTTCTAAGCGATATGGATATTGTAAGTAATATTCAATTGTATTCATCAAGACCCTCCTTAATATGTTTATGAATTTGTTCGTATACACATATATATTAAATTTAGTTGGTATCACATATGGTGTCAATCTATCTATCACAATAAAGTCTAAATAATGAAAAAAAGACAGGTTGTTTATTGTAAAGATATTATCTCTTTACGGCATCCTGTCTTCTGCATTTTAGAAAACTTATTAATCTAATCTATCGAATATTTATAATGAATTACTTCTTTTATATTTATTAAATAGTTTTTATTGAACTCATCTCCATGATCCATATTTTGCACTTGCAAATATAGGAATCATTTCACCATTAGTTGCTTCTGAGATTAACTTTGCTGCTTCAGAAAAAAATACTATTTAGAATTGTAGCTCCAATAACCGTAGATGTAGGAGCCACTTTCTGAGGAGCATTTTCTAACGAAATACATGCATCACCAATTTCTCCATGATTATCAATAACAATATCACATAAGTCATACATTTTCTTTCCTGAAGGATGACGGGATGTAACCTTTTCAGAATAAGACATATTTGTTATTCCAATGACAGTTGCACCTCTCAATTTAGCCATATTAGCCATCTCTATTGTTACTGGATTTCTACCAGATACAGAGTGAACGATTAATATATCTCCCTCTTCAAAACCTACTGATTCAGCTATAGTTTCTCCATATCCAACCAGTCTTTCCATTTTACTTGTTAATGTAATTGGAGACCTATCTACACTTACTTCAGGCGCAAAAATTGGATTAATGTTTATTAAGCCACCCGCTCTGTAAAAGGCCTCTTGGCTTAAAATTCCAGCATGACTTGCACCAAAAATGTATATAGACTTATTTTTTAAAGTTGCATTGCAAATTTTCGACGCCGCTTTCAATATGTTTTCACTCTCATGAGTTTCAACATCATTAATAAGTTTTACAATTTTTTCTATATATTCGATTCCCATTTTTAATAACCACCTTATTAAGGAATCAATCTAGCAATAATACCTTCAATAATTCCAAATAATGAGAAGTCCTGACCACCATATACTAACATCCATGGTTGAATTGTCTTATTAAAGAAATATGCACCAAATCCAACTAAGAGAACCATAATTACACCGTTTAACGCTGATGCAATAATTGTTCCTCTAATTCCACCTTTTGCATTTGCAATAATTGCTGCACATCCGTTTTCAAAGAAACACGTGAAGATCAATGGAATAATTACTGTCGGGAACATTCCTCTTGTCAATAAAATTGTAGCTGTTGAAGTAATTACTGCAACGATGAAACCAATTAATAATGAGTTAGGTCCATATCCAAATAATACTGGACAGTCTAATGCTGGAATGGCACCTGGAACTAACTTTTCAGCAATTCCCTTGAATGCTGGGACAATCTCAGCAATTAACATACGTACACCTTGTAACATAACAGTTACACCAACACCAAAGTATACTGAGTGTGTAAATAAGTATGTAAAGAAACTACCAGTATATCCAAATACTTCAGCCGGAACTAATCCCTGTGAGCTTACAACACCAAATAGAATGAGATATACTAGCGCAATCGAAATTGAACCAGTAATAGATACTTCTCTTAAGAAACCTAAGGACGCAGGTAGTTTTAAATCTTCACAACTCTTTGATTTATCTCCAACTAAACCTGCTACAAATCCAGCAATAACAGATAATGTTGTTGTTGGATGTGCAATTGTAAAATCATCTTTACCAGTTACTGCTTTCACTAATGGACGCATTAAATTTGGTGCTATTACCATATATAGACCTGTAAATACAGCAGCAAAGCCAATTAACTTACCACCTGTTAAACCAGCATCAACACCAGCCGCAATAAATACAAATGGGAACCAATATAACATGTGACCTGTTAAGAATACCGATTTCCATTTTGTAAAGCGTGCAACTAAAATATTAAATGCAAAACCAATCAACATTACTACACCAATTTGTGTACCATATTCCGCACCAATATCAACTGAAGCTGGCGCAGCAGCATTACCAGGCATTAAAGTATTAAATGTTGCGATAATACCATCAATTGATTTTCCAGTAATTAAACCTGTACCAGTATTTAATACAAAGAAACCAATTGCTGTCATCAATGTTCCTCTAACAATTTCTGAAGGTTTTTCTTCTGTAAAATTAAGCCCACCATTGCGACTAGAGCAAGGAAAATAGCACCTTGTCCAAAAATTTCTTTAATTATAAAAATTCAAAACTGACATATTTTCTATCTCCTTTCATTTGAATTTTATTGCAGAGAATTCATGTAATCTAAAGTTTTATCTTCGACTTCTTTACTATTCATAAAATCTTCAATTACGATTACAGGTACATCTGCACGATCTTTAATTCTTTCTGCTAATTCTTTTTGATAAAAAGATTGAATCACATTGATTACTTAAACAAGTTCCAACATCACCACAGAATGTATCTGCTTCTAACTCATGTTTCTTCAAAATATCATCGATTGCCATTCTCAACATCAAAGAAGAACCGCATCCAAATCCACATACACATTGAATCTTTTGGCTTTTTCATTTTTATTCCTCCTTTCTATTAATCATTTATTACTTGATATAACTCATCTAACGTTTTACATTTAGCAGCATGTTCCACAAAAATTCTCTTGCATAAGTTTCTTTTGCTGCTTTAGATAATAAATCTAAGTGAGTTGCTTTATCTGTACATGCTAAACACATCAATACTTTTACTGGATCATTTGGACTGCCAAATTTAACAGGATTTTTTAAAGTAACTATCGCAAGTGAAGGCTCATGTACTGTTTCTGAGTTTGGTGCAGCATGTGCTAATGCAAAACCTTGTGACAATACAATATATGGTCCTAGTTCTTTTGACACTATTGATCATGCTATTTATATAACCTTCTTCAATTTGTTTACTACTTATCAATAAATTACCTACGCCTTTAATGGCATCTTCCCAGTTATCAACATCAAGATTCACTTCTATATTTTTTTCTTTTGAATTAGTTCTTCCATATTTACCTCTCTAATTATGCAATTCTAAAATTGTATCTATATCTATATTCTTATCAGAAAGTAGTACTCTATTCTTTTTCTTCTTGGAAAAATGGATACTATGTCTAATAGGGTCAATTTTTCTCTATTTTTTACACCAAGAACTATAATATTTCTTACTAGCTTACCCTTTCCATCCCCTAAAATAATCGGATGTCTTAATACAAGTAATGAACAACAGTCTTCAAATATTCCACTATCATTACCAGCATGTACAAAAAGCAGTTTCTGGCAATAAGACCATATATGTTCCTAAAGTTCTTACTGCGTCAATCATCGTTAATACATATCGCTGTTCTATCTTTCCAGCGTTTAGTAATGGTGCTGCTGCAATTTGTATTGCTTCTTCCCAAGAATCGCATTTATCGAGTATCTGAATATCATTTCTCATAATTAAATCATTGATACTTACAACTTTTTGACTTATTGTCATCTTGACTTAGATAGCTATCCATAAAGCTTTCGCACATTTTCTCATATGATAATTGGAATATGCGTGCATGAATATAATCGGCATCCTCTGGATTTAGAAGTGGATTTACAATTAAAGTTGGATATCTATAGTTGGTCCCCTCATGAGTAGTAATAATTAAATCTACTTTTTCTTTATCTAAATACTTCTTTGTCTCTGTCGTAGAGAACGGTCCTACAATCTCATATTCAGTAATTAACTGGCGTATTCTCGAATCTAAAATTGCGCTTGTAGTAGTTCCAAAAGAACACTCAATTAAAACTTTAATCTTCATGTCAAATTGCAAACTTGTTTCGAAAGTACTAGCTAAGTACATGGCAACATACGCAATTTCATTCTCATCAAATATCACATCATACTTATCTTCTTGTGATAATAGTTGTTGCTTTGTATATAGATAAATTAATGCAATTCGTATCTTTATCTGTTCAAGTAATTCATTTTTGAATTGGAATATTATTTCTTATACGATATAGTGCAACAGTAAGATGTGAAGTCAATCCAGTTAAAAAAATGTTCTGTATTTTGTTTTCTAAATGGATGCAACAACTGCAGTTTTTTTCATAAGAAATTTTGCAAGTTGTTCGGCATCACTGTTGTTATCATGTTTTTTTATTTAAATGCTTAACCTTCGTTTCTAATAATATTGATATAAAAATAATTTTTTTCATAATCTGATATCGGAAATGTCTTTAATGATTTATAAAAACAAATTACATTCACTACCTTTTGATAGAAATACCCTTTTTAATATCTAAGTCATATTCCGTAATTGTCTTCCCCATTGAAATTCGATATAAACAATAGCTCAATAGAAGTTCTAGCCTTCTTTGTTCATAAAAAAATGCACTTTAGAATCAAGTTCAATATCACTGATAATTTGTCTAGCAATTTTTAAAGATGATCCATTTAGGAAAGTTTTTCTCGGTAATTGCCACTATAAAACTACTTAATTCTGATTCATTAATTAATTGCTTTTGTGTATTCACGGATATTAAATTCAGTTCCTAGAATACTTAAACCTTTTCCTTTTATTTTACATACTGTTATTTTACGATTTGCTAAAGCTACTTCAGCAGCATCCATATACTTTATTAATGTCTGCTTACTTATTTCTAAATATGAGGCCAACTTGTTATATGTTGTACATTCAAAGCTCAATAAAAGAATACAAATTGCTTTTACTATTTCTTCTTGGGATAGAGACTTTGCAGATTCAAGTCGCCCTAGAATCTTATGTCTTGAATCAATATCTGCAATAACTAGATAACCTTTATGTGGTTCTGATTTTAATTCCGCACCATAAGTATTTAAAAATATTTTTATTTGCGCTATATCATTACGGATTGTACGATTACTAACAGAAAATGCATCTTCAAGATCTTCAGCAATGCACCAATCATCTTTCAATAACAATAAGGTTATAATTTCAATTTGTCTTTCTATTAAAGTAATCATTGAATACCTCTATCTAAAGGATATTAATATAAATTATCTATCTCAATACTAATCTATTTCCTAAATGCGGCAATTTATAAATTAGCAGAATAAATCACTCTTCAATTTTCAATTTAGCATAAAATTATCATAATCATCAAATATTATAGTCAAAAAAACATGATTCTTAGTAGAATCATGCATGTTTTTACCACTGATATGCGTAATACTCAACGCTATAGAACGAAGATGTATCATATGCATACATAGAAAATGCAGTATTTGATTTTGCTTGAACATCAGAAATAAAGTCAGTACCTACTTTCACAAAATTTCCGTTCTCATCACGGCATATTGCTACTACCATGGCTGAATTATAAGTATCCGAATTCGGATTATATACCTCTCCTAAAAATTTTATCTGAACGAACTGCTGTATTAATTACTTGAAGTGGCTCATAAGAGCCAAGTAATTTAATATTGACACGATTTCTATCTTTTACATCCATCATAGTGAATTCAACTGAGGCTGGCACGTCATCTACGCTAAATGCCTGCGACCCATAGATAAACTCCTGTTCAGGATAAATGATAGATAGAGTTTGATCATTCATTCCTAATAAACTTCCATCACTACTACGTGCCTGTAATTTAAAGGATGGGTATCTTACAGCAACATTTTTATTTGGATTATATATTTTTACATAATAATATAAGTATTTTTCCATTAGAGAGATACCATCCATAATCTCAGATTTCCAATGGTTGAAAAATCATTCTGCGTTGACTCTGTTGCCTGTTTATTTTCTGAAGTATGTTTTTGTATCTTGCGAAGAACTGAATGCATCACTTGGAATATTTTTGTCTCCCAATCTCCTCTCACCAAGTTTATAGTTACAGTTTTTACCTTGGATTGTATAAGAGAAACTTATTTTTCCATCTTTATAAGTAAACTCTTTTTCTTTATCGTTAGATGCCATCAAACCATTACCAGTATATGTATTTTTTTGGATGTCCATTTGTATTCATCTTTACTATCTTTTGGAGCATCATATGTACCAACCCAGTATGTCCATGGAATCTCATCATTCTTTAAATTTATGAATACACCAATCTGTCCATCCTTACGAATTTCCGCAGCTACATATCCTTCATCTTTTTATTTCTTGAATCCATTTTCCACTCAAATCTAACAATTGTTTTGTTTCAGTAGTTTTTGTTGATGTATTATTTGTTACTTGATTACTACTGCAAGCTGTCATTGAAATGACAATAAAAATACTAGCAATTAATTGTATCAGTTTTTTTCATAAACCCTCCCTGTCCTCGTTGTATTGTATTTCAGAAATCACGTGTATTTTATGAATTCTCATGCATGCAAGTACAGATTATTCTATTGGAAGGTTAAATTAAATACTCAAAAAATGACATGAATTTAATCCATGTCATTTTTCTATTTCTTTTTCTATCTTTAATGGCTTTTTTTGTAATAAATCTATATCAAATTTTTTTGTATTTGATGGTCATATCCCTCTTTATTCATATAGATTTCTTCATCACCAATAATATTTAAATAACCACATTTTTCTGCATTGCCATACTGGCAAATGATCGTCAAATCCCTCTTGCTCATTTAAATGATCAATACATTCATCACAATACCACTCTATTCCAGGATATCGTTTATCCATGTCATCTCCGACATAATATGGTGAATATTCTTCCGGATTCATTAAGTAGTTCAATTTGTCTAATAATGTTTCTGATTCCCCAGGTGTTTTTATATAATGGCACAAATGAACTATCGTACGCACGTGTGATACGTCCACATTCATTTCTAAGCAAACTACCAAGTAATAACCAAAGATAAGCATTGATTAAACTATCATGATTCTGTAATTGTAATTGATAAAATGAATTATAAATAATCTGGTCAAATACTTCATCATCAAACGAAAAGAGTTCGTTTTCCCTTATATACTCTTCTTTTTCGTAATATCTCGAAGCGGTTTGTATTATAAATTCTTCAAGTTTTTTGTGAAAGATTTTCTGTTGTTTTTGATCAAAATCATTTATCTTCTCACCAATATGTTGAAATGTTTTAATCATAACTTGATTCCCGTTTAGCATAATTCGAGAAATCTTCTTTTGAATCAGTTCTGCACTTTTTTTCGCTCTTTTTTTCCTGATTACTAGATGTCGTTCCAACTAATTTTTCCAATGATATGTGTTACACGAACATCACCTGTACCATAAAAATGTATGTTGATATTTTTGTAGCATATATTATCCGTTCTAGATCATTGTATGTTGGAGCCTCTTTTTACACCTTCATTATTCCTTTTCTTGAACAATCAACGAAGGAAAACCATTCATTTAATAAATCTAACTGTTTAGGCATTGGTTTTATTTTTATTTTTATAGAATATATTTACAACATAACCAAAGCGTAGTTCGAAATGATTTGTATTATTATCCATTACTGTCTTCATCCCAGTTCTCCTTTTTGTCGAGTTCTATTACTAAATTGTAAAATACATACTATCTGTATTTTTACAATGGATAATCTTATATTCAATTTCCCATCCATTTATCATCAAAAATGTTAAAAATTCAATCATGGATAACCTTTCGATAACATACTTAACAAAAAGCATTAACTCGATTAGAGAAGTATTTACCAAATGATACATATACTCTTTTAGATTGGTACGATATTCATACTGACTATTATTCTGTTTTTTACCTATTGGTAACTATGTATACTGTTTATTTGCTTTACCAGTGATTTCATCAAACGGTAAAGAGATTAAGCACGTTAGTGAGATTGATCGTAATGTATTAGAACGTATCACAATATTAGTATATGAGGGGGATACGATTATTGCGGATATCTCAGGATTACATGCATCCATGGATACACTATTAACCAATGAGAAAGTATTTAACTTCTGTGCAGACGAATCTGATTGGACCTATCTTGAGCATTATTGTCTATGTGGAAATTACTTTCCAAATATTACTTATCCGCCAAATAAAGAAAGCTCCTCACTATTAGTTTCAGGAGAAGCTTTACTAGTTACAAATGCATATGTAACTACTGCCTATCGTAGACAATCAATATTCCGTAACATGGTACAGATGATTAAAGACCATGCATTACGTTATTCGTATGAGAATACGGATTTATATACTGCTATTGCACTAGATCCTGATATTGCACAATATGGGCCTGATACAAAGCCAGAACCTTATTACTATTCTTTCGAGGTTGATGAACCTCGTCGTCTAGTGAATGCAAGTATCATGGAGAAGTTAAACTTTACACCCATACGTTTAGAATCTGATGAGATTGGTGATGGTACAAAACTTTGGTTTGCTTTACAACATGAAAAAGAAATTTGCAAAGCTGAGCATTTATCATAAAGAAAACTGGTTTTTAACCAGTTTTTACTTTTCAATATCTCCTTGCCAACTTTGGATACCACCAAAGTCTACAACATTTGTATAGCCTAGTTCAGCTAGTTTCTGTGCTGCTTGACGACTACGGTTACCACTACGGCAATATACCATAATGAGCTGTTTCTTATCCTTTAAGCTATCCACCTTACCTGCTTGAATATCTTCATTGGAAAGATTGATAGCGTTAGGGATATGTCCACTTGCATACTCGTCTGCTGTTCGAACATCAAGAATGACTACATCCTTGTTTTCTTCAATCATCTTTTGAGCCTCTGTTGATGTAATTGTTTGATAGCTACTGGATGTTTCACTTGTCTTAGTAACCATACATCCAGCTAAAAACAATGATAAAGCGAGAATCAATATTTTTTTCATTTTCTTTACTCCTTACTTTGATGATAGTCAAAGTAAGCATAAAATACAAAGAATATGCCTAGTTTACTCTAGATTTAGATGTTCCTGTTGTAATCACTTCAACCGCAGCATTTAAAGCACCTTCTACAAGGTTCTTGATTGCTTCATCTGTAAAGTAAGCAATATGTGGTGAATACATCACACGTGGATGATGTACTAAGCGTGCAAAGACCTCATCTTCAATTGCCTTATCTTGATAATCCTTTTGAATATATGGCATTTCATATTCGTAGGTATCAATACCTGCACCAGATAGAATTCCTTCATCTAACGCCTTTAATAATCCTTCTGTATCAACAATAGAACCTCTTGCCATGTTTAGTAAGATGGCACCTGGCTTAAACTTCTTAAACATCTCATAATTAAAGCAATGGTGATTCTCTGCTGTCGCAGGCATATGAATGGAAACAATATCTGCATCCTTAACAGCTTCTTCGATCGAGTCTTTATATGTCAAGATACTCTTAATTCCTTCATTCTGATATAGATCAAATCCAACAAGTTCACATCCAAATCCATGGAATAATCTCGCTGTGATTTGTCCGATTCTACCTGTTCCGATAATCGCAACTTTCATATCACCCATAACTCTTCCACAGATAGATGGTTGCCAACGGAAATCATTCCTTGCGACATTAGCAATGATAGTATTGTTATTACGTATAAGGTTTAATCCTGTTAATACTGTATATTCTGCGATAGATTCTGGTGAATAACTTGGAACATTTGTGATAACTAAGTTATTTTCAGTTGCAAGTTTTAAATCATATAATTCATATCCTGCACTAACTAGCGCGATCTGGCGAATGCCATATTCACGTAATGTACTATAGATTTCTTTATCGATAGTTCCTGCAGCTTGTGAGTTGATGATTCCGTCATAACCCTTCGCAAGTTTTACACTTTCAGCAGTTAATAATTCAGATAATACGGTTACTTCAATTTGATTTTTTTTTGCCCAATTTTCGGCAATCTCTTTCATCATTGCATTAGCATGATACAGAATTAATTTCATGGTTTTCTTTCTCCTTCTTATGGATCGTATGAATCATGTAGATAAGTAATAATATTGTAGGGTAGGAAACTAATCTCTTCTATGCGTGTGATTAGTAAGTAGTTAGAAGTTGTATCAAGCGCTGGTGGTAATGTGGATGTAAAGTTATTCAAGATATGCATACCAATCGGTACCCATAAAGAACCGCTGTATTCATATACCACTGCTAGAGCGATACCAAAGAATGTTGTATATACAGACTGTACAAATTCACCATGCCAGATACCAAACATCAAACCAGATAATATAATTGCGACAAATGGATTACATACCTTCTTAATCGAGTTATGAATAATACCACGGAATAGTAACTCCTCTGCGATTGGGCCAAAGATAACAACGGATAAGCATACCCAAATATATGGATCTTCTCCAATTGTAGACCAAGCAGAGTCAAAGCTTTCAACGCTCTGTGCTACAAATGGAACATCTGCAAGCTGATTGTATGCAAAGTCTAACCATAGTGCACTCACTAAACCCATACCAAGTGTAATTATAATTGCAAATGGAACAATAAACCATTTAGGCATCTTAGAATTCACTAATACAGATCCAGTTTTCTTTCTAGAAGTAAAGTAATACACCGCATATAATAAGATACATGTTAGTACGCAGATAACTGTATCAAAGAAATAGTAACTCAGTGCTTCAATCTGTTCATCCGTAAAGAAACTATTTCCAAGATTAACTACGACGTCTGAAACAACATTATAGATAGCAAGTGCCAGAATGATTAGCCCTATTGATCTTAGGATATTACGGCTGTTATTTTTTTAATTTATCAAAAATTCATAGAATGAACCTCCGTTCTTTATTATATATGAATCATGAAGTATGATAAAATCATATAATCTTAAAGTTATATGAAGTATAATCTGATTATGTGGAGGTTGTTTCTATGGCAAAAGATATGAACTATTATCTTGATACCTATCAAAAAGTAGTAAATCAAGGTGATATACAGGTTGCATATATCGAAATCATGAACTATTTTACGAAATTACATAATTCCATCCCTTCTATGTTCACTGTCAGTGAGATTACACCTGGGTTTATGGATTTCAGTTACTTCTCTATTCATGATGCGTTTTTATATGACCGCTATCTAAAGTTTATCATTGCATTAGACCACCGCACACTTGGAATCGAACTTTGGTTAGTCTCACAAAACGAAAAAGGTAAACATGCATACAGTGTGCTTCTAGCCGATTCAGAATGGTATGACAAAATCATGCATAACCCTGCTTTCGGTATGATTGAAGTTTCTATTGTAGAGCGTATTCAGCCAGATAATGCAGATGACCAAATGCCTAGAATTCTAGATACAATCCAACAGTATACATCTCGTATAGAAAGTTTTATCTATGCGGATGAAATCCACTTTCCTATCACATCTACAAAGGATGCAAGTGAGACGAAATAGTTTTTGCTTGTGTAGAAGATAAATATCTTCTATGATATCTTCAACCTAAAAGGAGAAATTAAAATGTCAGATATTAATGTACAAGAATTAGCTAATAAAGCGATTGAAGAATTAAAGAAGAGTCCTGAAAAGTTAAAGACTTTCGCAGCAAACAATGAAGTATTAAAGGGAATCTTAGGCGATGATGGAAAGTTAACAAAGGAAGACTTTGACCGTATCGCTGCTGAAGTGAAGAAGAATGACATCGTAAAGGGTCTTCTTGGCGAAGATGGTAAGCTCGGCCTTGATGATTTACAGAAAGTAGCTAACGCAGCGAAGGCAGCTGGTGAAAACTTAATCGACAAGGCTAAAGATCTATTCAATAAATAAAATCTTAAGAAACCATCAGTGATAAAAACTGGTGGTTTTTCTTTTATTGTTATTGATGTTAGAATAGATGGTGAGGTATTTATATGAATAAAAAGACAATCCAAAAACCATTAACAAAGTTTTTGATTTTTCGTTACTGTCTTATTTTTATTTAGTGCAAGTCTTGTACTATTGTTAAATAAATGGGAAGTCGTAATTAATGTTAATGGCGATCAAACAACGCTAGTAGAATATAAATCAAACTATGAAGATCAAGGTGCTGTAGCCTATAAACAAGGTACGATTCTTAGCTTCCTTCGTGAAAAAAATAGATGTCGAAACAAAAAGGTACAGTTGATACGAGTAAATTAGGTTCTTATAAAATTGAGTACACAGCTGAAAAAGATGGATTAAAGGCATCTCAAGAACGTACAGTCGTTGTACAAGATACGACTCCACCAAAGATTACACTTACATCTAATCCTGATAGTTATACCCTCTTCAATCATCCATATGAAGAAGAAGGATATACTGCAGTTGATAATTTTGATGGTGATTTAACTGATAAAGTTGTACGTGAAGAAAAAGATGGTGTCGTAACTTATAAAGTTATTGACTCTCACGGTAATAAAGCTACAGTAGAACGCAAGATTGTTTATGATGATCGTAAAGGTCCAGTTATTACACTTGTGGGTGGTAATGATATCACATGGATACGCGGAAATGAATTTGCGGATTCTTATACAGCTATCGATGATCTTGATGGAGATATTACCGCAAACACAGTCGTTAGTGGTAGTGTGGATGTCAATACTCCTGGTGATTATACTCTTACTTATACATGTAAGGATGCACATAATAATGAAACAACTGTTCAACGAATCGTGCATGTACAAGATCTTCCTGCAAATCAAATTCAAGCAGAAGACAATAAAACAATCTACTTAACATTTGATGATGGACCAAGTGCACATACACAACGTCTATTAGATGTACTTGCAAAGTACAACATCCCAGCAACCTTCTTCGTAACTGCTTTACAACCGGATTATATCTATATGATTCAAAAGGAAGCACAAGCAGGTCACGTTGTTGCGGAGCATTCATACACGCATGATTACTCAAATGTATATTCCAGTACTGATGCATTCTGGAATGACTTTAACGCAATGAATAATATCATTTATCAACAAACAGGAACATACGCAAATCTATTCCGTTTCCCAGGTGGTTCTTCTAATACAGTCAGTCGTAACTATACTTCTGGTATCATGACAGCATTAGTAAGACAAGCTGCTTTAAAGGGCTATACTTACTTTGACTGGAATGTATCCAGTGGGGATGCGGGTGGAGCTTCCACTGCAGATGAAGTATTTGAGAATGTAACAACTCAAGTCCAAAATGTTTCCGCAAATAATCGCCCTTCTGTTGTGTTACAGCATGATTCCAAAGGTTTCTCAGTTGATGCGGTAGAACGTATTATTATCTGGGGTCTACAGAATGGATATCATTTCTCTTCCCTAACGTCAGGTAGCTATACTGCACATCATGGTATCGCAAATTAATGAGGTAATCCCGTATAAAGGGATTACCTTTTGTATAGAGAATTATAAAAACTGTCACCTTCCATCTTTAGAAAGTGACAGTTTTTTATTTCATATCTTTACTTAAGCTAATGCTTCGCCTAATGCTTTGCACTGTGCTAATGCACCATCATCAGGTTCATAGTTTGCCATAACACCATCTTGTACTAATACAGCTCCATCTGCTGCTACACGATCCTGCCATGTACGCATCCATTCGCCATCACCCCAACCATAGGAGCCAAATAGTCCAACCTTCTTACCAGCTAGGCTACCTTCAACATCTGCGAACATTGGTTCAAAAGTGCTCTCTTCAAGCTGTTCAACACCCATTGCTGGACTACCAAATGCGATTGCATCATAATTAGCTACTTCACCGGCGTTGAATGCATCTGCTGTTAAAACAACAACTTCTGCTCCCTTGCTCTTTGCACCTTCAGCGACAGCCTCTGCCATCTTTTCTGTGTTACCTGTTGTACTTGTGTACACAACTGCTACTTTACTCATGATTTTTTCCTCCTTTAATTTAGACAAATCTAACTAACTGCTCTAAAGACATTCCTTTTTCAAAATGTTCCAAATATGCATATGTGCATTTCTCATATATTTGGAATAGATGTTTTGCCATCTCTTCATTGCCATAAACTTTCCAAGTTCCGACAAGTTTACAAGGTTTACTATCCTCAATAAAACCTCGAACATCTTCTGCTGGATACCCCAAGAAACATCCAATTTCATGCGGGAATGCACGCTGCCCTGATGATTGAATGCGTTGACTTAATACATCAATACATGCAGACATATCTTCAATAGGATACCCTCTTTCTTTCAGAATCGAAATAACATCTTCTTTCGATAAATCTGTTGCCAACCATGTTGGTCGATACAGATATATAAGTGCTCGATCCTTTGGATAACTAAGGACAGTCATTCTAAGATCACAATTCCTGAAGCGATGATTGATTTCCGCAATCTGTTTCATTAACTGTTCTTTACAAGAATAACCACAGTTAAAAAGGTTCCCTGTCTTGACACCGGCTAATGTCGGTGCACAATGTTCTACAATGAGTTCTTCCGGCATAATTTTCAGTAGTTAGTTACACTAAACTAACTAAGTTAAATATAATACTTTTCGTTTTGCTCGTCAACTAATATTATTCGCTTTCAAAACGCACTATAAAAAGGAAATACAAGATGTGTATCTCCCTATAAATTTAGCTTTCTTTTTTCGCTCCAAATGGTATGACAAGTAGAATAACAGATACAAGGACGAGTACAATTCCAATCCATTGACGTACTGTTAATAACTCATGGAATACAATCACACCGATAAATAAACTTGTGAGTGGTTCAAATGTACTAAGTAGCGAAGCCTTTAAACCACCAGTAATTAATACACCATGTTGGAATAGTAAGACCGCAATAACAGACACCACTAACGCAAGGATAAACATAGATACCTGTCCCATCGGTTCTGTAACAATCATCAGCTGACCACTAGCGATGCCAATGACACCTACCGCAATGGACGCAAAGAAGTTAATCCAGAAGGATAGTACAGTTGGATCGATTTTATCAATCCCCTTTTGATCACAAGCAATTACATAGACGCTATAGATAAATCCTGCAAGAATTGCGATAGCTACACCAACAATCTTAACTTCCCCTTGAATTGCGTTTAATAGGATAATACCTGCTAAACATAAAACCATACATAGTATTTGTTTCTTAGATGGAAATGCATGGTACATCAGAATTGACAATAACATAACAAAGATTGGATGTGTATAAACAGAATCGTTGCCATACCCGAATCCAAATGTGTATAGGCATTAAATAGCGCAACAGGAATTAATCCAAATGGAATCGCAATTTTTAACATTGGAATTATTTGTGCACGCTCAATCGAGAAGATATTTTTCTTCATGAGTGGCAAAATTAGCGCAAGAATGATTGTCGCGTAGAAACAACGACAAAACGCAACTGTAATTGGGGTTGCACCATAGCTATACGCCATCTTTGTAATCAACGGCATTAAGCCAAACAGTGATGAGGACACGATAATCTGTAAATGTCCTAAGATGTTCTTATTCTTCATAATCTACTCCTCTTTCTTTAGAATGCGATATTTCGTTGTCCTTTGAAAGATGCGCCGTATTCTTGAACATAGATAACCATCAAAGAATACTGCTATTTTATCTACATCATCTAGATAAAATCCTTTTATATTTTATTTCCAAATACAACATTTTAGTACATACATGGCGAATATATCTAATCTTTTACGGCCATGCAATCATTACTATACCATGTAAAAAAGAGAATGGAATTCTTTTTTCCACTCTCATTCGATTAGTAGTACAACCTTCCCCTCTTTGCGGGTTTTCTTAAGATCAATCACACGTTGATTTTCTGAGCCACGATACATCAGACGAAGATTCTTCTTCTGCCACATAAATGGTCCATCAATCAAAAACATCTAATAAGTCCAACATTTCATCAGTAACTTCAGTATGTCTTCTTCCACCCTTTACAAGGTCACGTTCATAGACAAAGCCTGTATAGCTCCATAAATCTTTTTCTGGATAGCGCTGTTTTACTTTACGAAGAAGTTTGACAAGCTCTACCTGATTCTCTGGTTCAAATGGTTCTCCACCAAGAAGTGTTAGTCCTTGTATATACTCTCTTCCTAGAGCATCTAGAATACGATTTTCAACTTCTTCGGTATATAAATTGCCATAACAGAAACTCCATGTCTGTGGTTGAAAACACCCTTTACAACGATTTGTACAACCCGATACAAAGAGTGATACACGCACCCCGGACCATCCGCAATGTCATATTCTTTTATATTTCCGTAATACATAAATACCTCCTAGGATGCAGGGTCACGTGTAAAGTCTTTAATATATTCGCCCTTTAAAATACGACGAATACATAGAATAATTTTGAAAATAATATCGAAGCGCAAGAAGAAATATACATACGTAACAGGTAATTTCCAAACAAAGGCCGCAAGTAATCCCATTGGTAAGCCAATAAACCACATACAACCGGCATCAATACGGAATGCATAATGCATATCCCCTGCACCACGTAAAATCCCTACAATTGACGTATTTTCAATTCCTGTAAATAACATAATACCAGCGATAACAGTCATAAACTGATACGCAAGATTCTTAGTCTCAACTGTTACATTTGGGTAAAGAGATAATACTGGTGTACGTATGAAAAGTACAACTCCACACGCAAGGATGCCTACAAACGCAGATAACACCAAAAATGTTCTACCAATTTGTTTAACGCGCTCATAATTTCCTTGCCCAACTGCTTTTCCTGTAGTAATCGTAGCACTTTTCGCCATGGAATAGACAAGAATCATTACAAATTGTTGGGCAACACTCGCAATAGAAGCAGCCGCAACATAATCACTACTCATCCTACCGATGATGGCTAACTGTGTAGATACCGCCAAACTCCAAATCAAATCATCCCCAATCACAGGCAAACTTAAATGGAAATAAGTAGGAATCATTGTTTTATCAAAATCGAAAATATCACGCAAGCCAAATCGAATATCCTTTTCGTGATATCGCGCATATATACTTGCACATACAAGTTGGAAGGCTCTTGCGACAATCGTACCAATTGCGGCTCCAACAACGCCTAACTTTGGAAAAACCAAAGTTTCCATAAATCAAAAGAAAATTACAGATTAGATTAACAAAGAAAGATCCCGTATATACAGCTGCACTGATTTTAACATTTTCCTTTGCGGATAATGATGAGAAGTACCACATGGATAATCCATTCAATAGATATGAAACAACAACTACTTGAAGATAGGATACACCAAGTTCTACTAACTTTTCATCACTTGCAAATATATGAATGATTTGTCGTGGAAATAACCAACAAGCTCCCATATATAGTACAGATACGACGATAACTGACCATAACATAACACTCATGATATGTTTGATCTTTTCGATATTCTTCTGTCCCCAATATTGAGAAATCATAACTGCCCCAGCAGAAGTCAAGCCAAACGCAAAGACATTAAATATAAAAATATGGCTGTCCTGCCAAGGTGACTGCCGATACTGCCGCATCCCCCAAAGATCCAACCATGACTGTATCTAGCATTTGTACACAGAAATTTATAATCTCTTGAATCACAAGAGGTATCATCATCGCTACTAAGTATTGATAAAATTGACGCTCTTTAATCATAGAATCCCACTCTCATTTGGCTTTCATTATAGCATACCCATTCATGCGTATCTTCTGCGAAAAATAAAATATGTTCCTACATTTCTGTAAGAACATATCTTCTTTAACGTTTTGTCATTTCATTATATGCACGTTGGTTTTCGTTTGTATAACCTAATAGAACAGAAGGATTCTTCATCGCAATTGTATTTAAGATTTCCTCAATTGCGCCCTTCTTACCAAAGCCTGGAGGTGTCAGTTCCATCTTGTCACCATCAACCAAACGACATAATGCGTATTGATTTACGACAACGAAGTTTCTTCTCATGACATAACGATATGCCCAAAGAATATCTTCATATGGTCTCATCATACCGTTCTGTTTCGAAACTACATAGTTATCTAGAATGACACAATAGCTATCCTTATGCGTTTGTAAGTATGTCTGTAATTCATTCCACGCTTCATATAGTCTACCTGTACTTTCAAGGTATGCGATTGTCTTTTCAATATTCTTGTTTTTCTTATTGCATTCAAATGCGGAAACTGCACCACCAATAGTAAATACAATACCTACTAAGAATAATACTCTGACGGTATCCTTATTGGATTCAACCCCATTAGAGAAGTAGTAAGAGCCTACATACTTACGCATCTCTGCATTCGTTTTATTGTAAGCACCCGCAATAGCGTTGATGTGTTCATCTGACAAATACTTCTGTACACCATATAAGCGATATGGCTTTGGTGCTAACTCTCCAGTTGTGTCATCACCACGTGTTGACCAGTAGGCTTGTTGTTCCTTCATCTGATTGTAGATGCTTTGATCAATCTTAACGACGTTTAATAAACGATCTGTATCAACTGCTACATAGTAATAATCTGAACCTTGATAAGCACTATAATCATCAATTGCTATAATATCGATGTAAGTATATTTACCATCCTGCTTACTATCATCAGCGTTAAACATCAATGCACTGTTTTTATTTGCTAACAACTTTGGCATTACTCTTGGTAATGTCATCAAACCAATACCAATAATGCAAGCAATCAAAGAAAGAATAATTCCTTGGTTTCCTGCTTTAAAATACCTTCTAAATCCCTGCTTGATATCGTCCATAAAATCTCCTCTTTAAACTATAATACTTATCTATTTTACCATTAAATAATGATGTCTTCCTCAACATTTTTATGATGGTCTCCATGAATATACAGATATATCTTTTCTGTAACGATAATTATGACACTTATGAGTACAGAAAGTATAAAGAATAACTGTATTGGCATAAAATCAAAGGGAAACATTTTTGGTAAAGCTTTTTAGATAACCGTAGTTACTCCCCATAAAAATGATTCACAAAAAGAAATCACAAGATTCATCGTTACTGTATATAAGAAAATATCTTTTATATTCAGTTCAATTTCCTCTTGACACAAAAATGATGACTGCAGACATCCCCAGTAACATATGACTGCCAATATACGTAATATTGGTGATGTGTGCCATAGGAATGGAGATGGATCTGGAAATGAGAATGCAATGATTGCGCCAAGTAAACCTAGCCATGCAAAGTATCGCATCCACTTTTCTTTCTTCAAGAAGTAAGATGCCGCAAGCATGATTGCGGATAATCGACAATGATACATTGGTAGTCCTTCTTTCATAAATAAAACTGGGTTTCCAGAATACCAGAAAAAAACAAAACTACTTGTAAGAATAATCCAAGTGTTAAAGAAATCTTTAACAATTTTTTATTATGTTTTTGCGTATGCGCAAATAACAAAACCGCTATAAATACAATTCGTATGATGAAGATAGACATGTTATGAACCCCATCTGGTTCATAGCGAAAAAAATATGTCATGTAGTTAACCCTCTGCAATCTATTATAACAAAGATATCATCATAATAGGAAACAGGTTTTTATACATGCATGTATGTATAAAAAACGTTATCACATGGATAACGTTTACTTAATATCAATTGCGGAATAGTCTGAATCTGGTGTTTGTGTTGTTCTAGCTGCTGCTTCAGCTGCCTCTTGGCTTGCATATCCAGTAAAGAATCTACTACCAACTAGATTAATCATATTCCCAGTATACATAGATTCTCCATGAGCCACAGAATATTCACCACTACTGTTCTTTCTAAGCACTACATTTTTAAAGTATGTAGAAAGATAATACGAAACATTTGTACCATCCTGTAACGTATAGTTAATTTCAGAAATCACATAGACTGTACTATTTTGGTCACTAGACATAACGATGAGTTTTTTTGGCTTTTATGGAGTTAAATGTAGCACCAGATGAATTCTTAGTAACATCAGGTTGTTTTGCTAGAGCTTCTGAAAACAAATAAATCAATATTATCTTGACTCAGTTCATCTACATTTTTCAGATATTCATCAAGACCACTAACAGTATACACCTTTGATTTTTTTCTGTAAGTTGATATGTATCACTTTCTGCTGTCACTGTAAATGTATCATCATTTGAGAATTCATCAGTTTTAGAAATCTGGTATTTGATTTTTACCTGTATTAACGATTTTTCCTTTATCATCTTTTGGTATCTCCTAATTTCATTTGACATTTCCCTTTTACCATCAATACCTGAGCATTCAATGGTTACGTTAGAAAATGGATCAACCTTAGGACGATTCATCTTTTCAATAAAATTAAAAAAATAATCACCGCAAATAATAATATACTAATCGAAATTCCGATTCTCTTTGCGAGTACGTCTCTTTTTAATCTCTTCAATTTCATCATTTGCACGCAAATATCCTTTTTTTCTTTTGCATAGACGATGTTTTTCTTCATGTTCCATCTGCTCTGCAGTGGACTTTCTCTTTAGTTCAATTCTCTTGTAATCACAATACGGACATACGATTTGATCGTAATTATCGTTATATGCCTCAATCTTTAAGTTCGCACCACATTTTTGGGACAAAACCATGCTTGCATTCTTTTTCTGTATCTGTCATTTGAATTTCCCCTTTATTACTTACAATTTAATCATATAGATTTTTTTGACCAATAGTCAAATATTTTTTTAAAAAGAATTGCTATCTTTTGATAGCAGTTCTCTCTCAATTTATTTTCCTTGTAGATATGTTTTATATACTTCTTTATCCATACTGTGATGAGAAGCTTTGATTTGTTCGATTAACTCTGGTTTCTCAAATAAATCAACGATACATCCACATACAATTTTTGCTGGTTCTATAAATGCTTTATATGGGTCTACAATCTTAAAATCCACCCCGTGAATTGCACCACTAAAACCATTATATCCAAACTGAATCATCGGATAGAAACAGGATACATCACCAACATCACCACCTGCAATACTTCTTTCATTTGCAATGATTTTATCTTCTGTTGTGTAATCCAAGATATTCTGATGTGCAACTTCACTAAGTACTGGATTTGGTGTAAATGGTAGATAACCTATCATATCCGCAAACTCTACGCTTCCGCCTAATGCGGCAGCACAATGTTGTGCCATCGATGTAATCTGGTGATCAATTTCTAATAATTTATCTTGATTTAAGGTACGAATATAACATTCATAGATTACTTCTGAAGGAACACTGTTAATCGTATCTCCACCCTTTGTAAGAATCCCATGTACACGTACCATATCTTTTTCTTCAAAAGTTTCACGTAACATTCCTAGAGCCGCATTGAATAATGTAAATTCATTGAGCGCATTGATACCTAAATGTGGTAATACCCCTGCATGTGACGCTTTTCCTTTGAAGATAATTTTTTTGTATTTAAATCCAGCAAGTGAAGAACCATAGCCATACGCATATGTAGAACCCATCGCATGTAAGTGAATAATACAGTCACAGCCATCAAATACACCAGCTTCTAGCATGTTCATCTTTCCACCGATGTATTGAATTTTTCCCTTCTTGAATGAGTTTGCGTCGATAGTCTAAATCGGTATATTCTTCTGCTGGTGTAAAAAACAACGTTACTTTTCCTTTTTTCTCTAATAAACCTGATTTCTTTAACGCAATGATTGCATTCACCATAATTGTGACTTGCGTACTATGTCCGCATGCATGTGCCGCATGGTCCTTTGGATTTGAACATGGATGTCCTTCTACAGGAATTGCATCTAGTTCCGCAATTAGTCCAATATGTGGCTTCCCTTCTCCAATGCTTACTTGAAAGCCAGTCTCAAAATATTCCGCTTCCACATGAATGCCATACTTAGCAAGTTCTTCTTGAACCATCTTTTTTGTTTCAAATTCTTTGTAACCAAGTTCTGGATGCATAAACAACTCTTTGCCTAATGCAATCATCTCATCTTGTTGTGCATCAATGATTTTATTAATCTCTGTTTTCATATAGCCTCATTCCTAATCCATCGCATTCCAATATTCAATCTCATCGATCCATGCAAGTTCTTCATTCTTCACACGATTACGAACATCTGTAGATAGTTTATTTCTTTCAAAGAATCCTGCTTTGCGTAAGATAAAAATCTGGTTTTTATATTTGTATTCTTTATCTTACGAGAAACTTGTACAACCATTGCCGGAACTTCTTTCTCGTGCATAGAAACCATCACAATATCTCTCGGTTGAATTGATTCATCTTCGCTTTGAAACAGTAGTGCTTTACTACAATGATTTGCATAGACTTTTACATAAATCGGTTTCTTACCAAACATGATTTTATCCTCATATAAAAAGCTACATTCATTATAATTCATGTAGCTGATATTTATCAAAAACTGTATATTCATCTACGTCATGCGTTACCCAAAAGACAGTCTTATCTTTGATTCGTTCTTTGATGAACAGCATGACTTTTTCTTTAGTAGTATCATCTAATCCTTTGAGAGGTTCATCAAAGAATATGATATCTGCCTTTGCGTACATAGCACGTAGAATTGCAACTCTGCGCTTCATACCACCAGATAAAGTAGATACCTTTTGGTACATATCATCAAGACCCACTTGATAAAAGTCTTGTTTTAATTGGTCAAGTAAATCTTTCTTAGATTGATTATTTACTACCATCAAAACATTCTGCATGGCACTTAAATTTTCACAGAGTCTATCTTCTTGAAACACCGCTGCTTTACGATAGTTCTGTAATGGTGTGATTGTGCCTGAATCTGGTATTTCTAAACCCATTAACATTCTTAACAGTGTTGTCTTACCACAGCCAGATGGACCTTTAAGGACGTGTACCATCCCTGTTTTAAAGTTTTGATTCCAATTTATAAAAACGGGATGTTGATCAAATGTTTTACAAATATTCTGTAATTGAATTGTATCCATCATAAACACTCCGTTTCTATATACTTAATCAACAGACGTATGAAAGTCATCACAAGTTTTTCCAGTACTGTACTTAAAATAATAATGACAAGTGTCCAAGCAAATAAATCAGCTGTATCAAAAATATACCTTTGCTTGTTGTAAGTGCTCACCAATCGAAAACTTTGGTAAACCAATAACCTCGGCTGCTATACCTGATTTCCATGCAAGTCCTAATGCTAAGGAGCAGGCACTTTGGAAGTATGGAAGAATACTTGAAGTATAAATATAACGAATACGCGTAAAATTGGATAGTTCAAATACATCTGCCATCTCTAGTAGCTGATGGTCACACATCTCAATCCCTTTTCGCACATTCTCATAGAAAATCGGAAAAACCATCAAGAAGGAAATCACAATTGACAGTTGTGCAGACCGCACCCAAATTAGCACAAGAATAATAAAGGAAGCGACAGGAATCGACTTTACTGTAAAGATAAGTGGGGCTAATAAATGTTTAAACCAGTTATACTTTTGCGGCAAAGATAGCCATCAGAATTCCTGCAATCATCGCTACTATAAAACCTAAACTAATATTCACAAGTGAACGTACAATAGATTGGTAAAAATCCACTGTTTTTAGTAATTCTGTCAGTCGTAAAATAACGGTAAAAGGAGATGCCAGTAGTATCTCCTGATTTAATATCATACTGATGGCTTGCCATACAAGAAGCCAAAATAGTATAGTCCAGATTTTAATCTTTGATTTAGTTAGCTCCATAATAGAAATCATCTTCCGGTAAGCTGCCACCGACTGACTTTGGATTCTGTTCATTTAATACATTGAGATAACCTGAAAGTTTTTCTTTCATCTCCTTACCAGCAATGTATGTAATGTTGCAGAATGGTAATGCTTTTTTAGCGACCGCTGCCGCAATAATATCATACGATTCAATCATTGTCGCTGCTTCATCGTTATTTTCATTTACAAACTTAATAGACGCTTCATACTTCTCTAAGAAATCCATAACCGCTTCTGGGTGTGCTTCCACAAAATCTTTACGCGCTACTACAACACCAGTAATCAATGAACTCTTATTCTTTTCATCTTTTTGGATTGCATCCCATTCCTTAGTTAAGTCTAATGCCGCATGGATCTTATCATTCTTAGCTGCAGCTGCAGTAACAAATGGTTGTGGTAACATTGCGATAGCGTTTGGATCTTGTGCTAAAGCCTGAACACATTCTGCGTGTTCACTCTTCCATTCAATCGTAACATCAGTTCCTACTTGAAGGCCATTTTTTTCTAGGATGTAATTAAGTACATACTCTGGAGTAGCACCCTTTCCACTTGCATAAATCGTCTTACCCTTTAAGTCCGCTACAGAGTGGATAGAATCACCTGTTTCACAGATATATAGAACACCCAATGTATTGATAGCTAATACCTGTAGATTCTTTTCCATCTTGTTATAAAGTACAGACGCAAGATTTGCAGGAACTGCCGCAATATCAACATCTCCCTTTACAATCTTTGGTGTAACTTCATCTACTGCAGATAAGATTTCAAACTTATAATTGTTGGATGTAATCTTACCTTCGTCATTTTCCTTCATCATTTGAACCATACCCATTGATGTTGGCCCCTTTAAAGCTGCTACGTTTACATCAACTGGATCAACTATTTTTGGTGTTTCTTTTGGTGTGGATGATTCTTTCTTTGTTGTTGGTGCACACCCTGCCAAAAGTGCTACAGATAATATAGTAGTCAACAGTTTCTTTGCGATATTTTTCATATTCTCTCCCTATGCTTGTTAATTACACAACATGTGTAATTTCTCTTATATAAGTAGAATCATTAATCATGATTCCCTCTACTATTTCCCAATTGTAACGCGAATCTAGTAAACATACCACTAAAGTGTTCACGCTATATTTATCACGACTATCTCCTAAATATCCTCAAATTCAACTAAAGCGATGATTGAGCCACTTTCATCTATCAAAGAAAATACCGATGTATATCAAATATACACCGGTATTCATACGAAATTCTTTTAGGAAGCTCTTGTACCATTTGGTAATGAATGTTCTGGGAATAATAATGTATCCGCAATTCCATCATCATAACCAAGTGTTACTAACATACCATGGGATTCAATTCCCATGATTTTTCTTGGCGCAAGATTCACTAAAAATAACGCCTGTTTTCCTTCAACAGTCTTGTAGTCTTCACGTACTTCACGAAGGCTACATACAATTGTACGTGGTTCTTCCTCACCAAGATCAACTGTTAACTTTGTTAGTTTTGTAGATTTCTCTACATCTTCCACTTTTAAGATTGTACCTACACGAAAATCTAATTGTCCAAATACATCAAATGAAACTTCCTTCTTTACTTCTGCTGCCATGTTCTCTCCTTCTTCTTTATTTTTGGTACTGTAACACCAACTATCATTCCTATTAACATGCCTAGGCCAATTCCTAAGGTAACTGTTCCTATCAGATACATCCCACACAATATTCCAATTACGGCACCAATCAAACAACCTACAAGCATATGCGTCTTTTCTACATCAATACGGTTGCCCATCGGATCATGTTTATGTCTTGCATAATAGATTAGCCAAGCACTAACAAGAATGATTAGTATAATCGACAGGCTATGAATTACTATACTCATTACTCACCATCTTCTGCCTGTAAGACTTTTTACGATTTCTCCAACGAAGAAACGATGAAAATCTTTATTCGGATAACAATCTTCTACGATTGCAGGAACACTGAATCCTTCTTCTTTCAAATCACCTGTATACAACTTCTTACATATAAAGACATACTTGGACTCTTCGATATAAGTAGTACAATCTGTAAATCCTGGTGTTACATTTGCCTCTTTAAATTTATCACAATCACGACCTGATTTTGAACCGAATATCGCCAAAGCTCTCTTTAGTGATTGTGGTAAAAGGTTTACTGTAAAGTATTCTTCCTTCTCCATAAATCCAAGCGTATAACGAGAAGGTCGAACATATACAAGTATCGTAGGAAGATTATGTTTTCCATTGTATCCCCATATAGAGCCAAAAATGTCCCCAAGAAACTGTCATACCATTGTATCCAACATCCTGATTTCCAGCACATACAATCATCCATTCATTTGCGAGCATATTTGTAGGATGAAATTTTAGATCCGCATAATTTACTTCCTTCATTTCACACCTTCTTTCTTACTTCATTATAATGTAGAATCCATCATTATTTTATGAGTGTTTCATGAAAGATACCATAATGATACAACGCTTTTATAATACCATCTTCATCAATATCATCTGTTACATAGTCAGCCATAGCTTTCACATTGTCATTTCCATTACCCATCGCAACCGCGATGCCTGCAATCTCTAACATCTTTACATCATTATCCCCATCACCAAAAGCCATGATTTGAGACAAGTCTAAATTGTAGTATTGTAAGATTTCCTGAATACCAATATCCTTGCCACCTTCTTTGACGATTATATCCCTTGCACGCTTATGCCAAGAAGTCGCCTTACAATGAGGCATATAATCTAATACGGTGCTAATTTCTACATCATCTAGACCATATGGAATTACTTGTAGAATTTCTTCTTGTAGTACATTTGAGATATCTTTAGTGCTTGATACATCCGAACTAATATCACGCTGCACTTCTGCCACCAAATCATTTGCATAGTTCATATACATTTCATCCTGTGTAATGAATGTACATGGAAATGGATTCTCATCTAATATCTTCAACAGTCCTTTTATATCATCTTGTGGAATTGGCTTTGTACTAATGACTTCACGATGATTAAAGCAATACATTCCATTCAAACAGAGGTATGCATCAAATTCCAAACTTTCCGGTAATAACTTCTTTAGTTCAATCGGATGTCTACCGGTAGCTACAAATGTTAATATCCCCTGCTTGCGCAAATGTGCAATCGCATGAATTGTAGAAACAGGTACTGCATGTTTACGATGTGAAATAAGTGTACCATCCACATCGAAGAAAACAGCTTTGATATCATGTTGTATCATAGGCATCCTCCTTTGTTTATCTTATCTTACCACAACAAAAGAGCCGTTCGGCTCTCTTGTTTATTTGGTATTCGCAGATGCATAGTATCCTGCTAGTCGTCCAGAAGTTAATGCATATCCTTGTGCAACACCACCATATGTCACATATGCTTTTTTAGACGCAAATAACACACCCATGGAGTCATTTCCAACCGCATATACATTTAAAATAGGTTCGTGTTCCTTTGTTAATACGTTAAAGTTTTCATCTACATCCAATCCACCAGTTGTGGAATAGATATATGCTGCTCCTTTAATGGCATAGAACTTTCCATTTGTTTTTGCCATGTACATCAGAAATTGATAGTTTAAAGCCCAATTTATCTCCTAATTCGGAAATCGATTCAGCTGTAATTACATCATCATACTTTTCACCGATTGCTAGAATATTTTCAATATTTGGAATTGGTGTATTTACTTCATAACTACCGCCCTGTGATAAAAATGTTGGCTTATGGAATGAAGACATACCACTTGTCTTCATTTTTGTGATTTCTTCTGCATTATAGATGGTATAAAATTCTTTTCCCCGCTAACCATGCATTAAACGATAAATTATTTCCAGCCTTTTCATTAAATAAATTCCCTGCAGAATCCACCATGACTGCATTAGTATCTAAAAGTAATGAAGTGAGAATTGCTTTGTCATCTGCACTCACATCATCACTGCGTATAATATTGGCAATCTGTGCAATATGTGTTTCAACCCCTGCATCAGGGTTTAATAGTGAGCCACCTACTCTTTGTGCCATTTGAATTCCTGCACCATTACACTGTGTCATACCATAGGCATGCCAAACACTTCCTGTATATTTCTGACACATCTCTTCATTTCCAAGAAAACCACCAGTCGCTAATATAACAGATTTTCCATAGATTTCATAAGTTGTACCATCATATAAAACAGCTTTTACACCAACCACTTTTCCATCAGTATCTTTTAGTAACTCTTTTGCGGTTAGCTCTGTCATATATTCGTTTTTAGAATTTAGAACAGTTGCTTGATTCATAGAGTTTATAAATGCAGTATCTTTATCCGTTCCTGACTTATCCGTGTAGGTTGTCCATAACGGCCATAATTTTGGATGGTAGAAAGCAAACATCTTTTCACCAAAATGAAAATCATAATTTGTCTGTAACCAATCTAAAGTCTTACCTGATTCTTGAACGATTTTGCGAATAATTTCTTCTTTGGCATCACCATCCGTATAGGAAAGCCAATCTTCAATCATATCCTCTTCATTCACAAAAGGATTTCCATCATTCAGCGCAACCTGTGTTTGTGGATTCACAGCCATAGCACCAGCAGACATCGCACCATTACCACCGATCTTAGCAGCTGAATCCATGCCAAATACAGTCGCTCCATTACTAGCAGCACTTAAATATGAGGAAATACCAGAAGAGCCTAAACCGACCACAATTACATCATAGCCATCTTTTTTAACAACATCTGTCGATTTTGGACTCTCCATCTTCCATTCATCCGCATTACCACCATTTTCATTAATGATATTCTGTATGATATATTTTTGCGGAGATACTAGATATTGTCGCACCAGTTATGTCATCAATATTAATCGATTGACTATTGATGATACGCGGAAATAATCGTTCCTCAATCGCTCTATAAATACTTGCGGTACTGCCTGAATTGATTGTCTTAATCGATATAATTTTATTATCTTGAAATGTAACGCTGAGATTCATCTCACCATCAACTGCATAAGCTTCTGCTTTACCCTCATATGTACCATCAGCTACCTTTGCAGTCTTTATCCCCGGTTTGATAGCGGGTTTTAAATAAGCAGCACATCCACTCAAAAAGCACAGCTGAGGCAGCCACCACATTTAATATTCTATGATTCATATATCCTCCGAGTAAGACGAATGTCTCACTCCTGCATCAAGCACACAACTCTTGTAATTACTATATTATCAATTTGAATATTAAACATGCAAGTATGTTTTTCATAATAATTGTATAAACTATGTAGAATGTAAAGAAAACATGCATTTATTTCTGCATGTCTTCCCTATCTTCTTGTGGTAATTGTAGCTGTGCAATAATCATATCATGATAGATAAATTTCACTGTACATAGAATTGAATCCTTAAAACTCTGATAGATATACCCTGCAGAATGCGTTCCTTTCGCAACACTGTGAACCGAGTTTGCAACATGACCAATTGGAATTTCATTCTTATCTTCTACCAGGATAGCTTCCATATCATATGCATTCTCTGGTTCTTTCTTTAAATGTAGTACTTCACCTATTTTTTTATCATTCCCATCTCAATATATTCTTTAATATTGGTAATAGTTATAAAAATCATTTTCTTTCATATGTTCGCTCCTTTTTGTTGTTGATTCTAGTATAGATAAACATAGGTACAAAAAAACTGCCTAATAAAAAAACTCCATACCATTTTGAGTATGGAGTAAACACTATTTCATTCCGTACTGACCTTTGCCAGTTGCATATCCATCTTTAAAAGTAATATCAAAGTTAGCACCAAAGCTTCCATTTGCGTTATGCCAAGAAACGATATTTGAATAGGAACCATAGAATAACGATTCTGATTCACTATCTGGTTGACCAAACTGTGCAATAGCTTGGTCATAGGAGAACGATCCATCTGTAACGATTGCGTTAAATTCATCTAATGTGACTTTTTCATTATGGTTCACCAAACCAAAACCTGAATAGCCTTTTCCAGTCGCTAGATTATTTGTAAAGGAGACTGTAAAACTAGCAATTCCCTTTAGGGATGAATCATGCCATGTCACAAACATTGACTGTGTATCACCATAACTATTCGTGCTTACCGAATCTGGTTCCCCTAAGATTGCTTTAACATCTTCAAAAGATGTTCCACCTTCACCACCATACATTGGATCGCCTAATACAATCTGTTGATACTTTGTACGTGCTTCAGATACCTTCTCTTCTTTTGAATCATTTTTTGGTGTTTCTTGTTCTGGATTTGGAGTTGTTGTAGATGTTGTTTCTGCTGTAGTTGTAACGGTTGTTGTCTCTACGCTTTGTTTTTGATCATCATGCTTTCCAAAAACTTTTGTGATACCAAATAGTACAATTACTACTAAAATGAATTTTTATTATTTTCTTCATCTTCATTTTGGATTATATCTTCTGATACAATCCACCTCCTGTCTATGGTTATAGATTAAAATTGACAGTGTACAAAAAAACATGCCAGTTATGATAAAATTTAATAAACAGGAGAAAAATTTATGGCAGAGAAGAAATTTTTACCATTTATTGTGCTACAAATTCTCGAAGAACTTTCCGATGAATCTCATATTCTTTCAACAAATGAACTCATTAATCATATTGAAATGCGCTCAGGCATTAGTATTGAACGTCGTACCCTTTATTCAAACATCGAAATTTTAGAACAAGCCGGCTACATCATTAACAAGTTTTCTGATAATGGTAAAGGATATTATCTTGAAAAGCGTCAATTTAGTAAGGGAGAAGTCTTACTTTTATGTAATGCCATTCACGCTTCTCATTTTATCTCAAACAAACAAAGCGATAGGTTAATTTCAAGTCTATTGAAGACACTCAATAAGTATGATCAGAAAGATTACCACGATGCAGTATACATGCCAAACATGCAAAAATCTCCAAATGATCTTTTATTCGATAATATTGCGAAGCTTTCTGAAGCAATTCAAAAGAAAAAAGTCATTCAATTTGTATACATGCATTACGATTCAAATAAGAAGTTAGTTCCAAAGCGAGAAATGGTGTATACAGTCGAACCTCGTTTTATTGTATATCAAGATAGTCGTCCTTATTTGATTACAACAAGTAAAACACATCCAGGCTTTGCACATTATCGTATTGACAAAATCTGTAAACTTTCAATTACGACAGATAAAGTGAACCAATTCATGAAAGAAAGTGAACAAGACGCATATCGCTATGCGAAGAATAAATTATTTATGTATTCCGATGAACAACTTCATGTTCGTTTGCGTTGCGAAAATCGCATTATGGATCAGATGATTGATATCTTTGGTACAGAAATGAAGATTTTAAAAACGAGATGATAAATCCTTTATTACAAGTGTTATCGTAAATAAGCAAGGTGTTCTCTTCCTGGCTCAACAATTTATGGAAGCAATTGAAATTATTGAGCCAGATAATTTACGTGAAACAATGAAAGAACAATTAAAACTCACACTCCAAAAATACAGCAGATAAACTAATCTGCTGTATTTTACTTAACCTCTAGAATATTTTATAGATATCTTCCTCATCCATTGTAATGCATGGATAGTTATTCTTTATTTTCTGATAACAAATGCACTCTTTATCATGATCATTGATTATACCGCAAGCTTGTAAATACGAGTAAATAATAACAGGTCCAACATACTTAAACCCACGTTTCTTTTAAATCATTACTAATGAGTGTAGATAAATCATTCTTAGAAATATTAATTCCCTGTTCGTGTCCTTTATAACAAATTGTTTTACCGTTACTATAAGACCATAAATATTTATTAAAATTACCAAATTCCTTTTGAACATCTATAAATGCTTTCGCATTTGATATCATTGCATTTACTTTTTCTTAAAAGATTTGATCATATCGTCTGTATGCATGATACGCTCAATGTCATTAATATCAAAAGACGCAACTTTTTCAACATCAAAGTTACAAAAGCATTTACGTATCGTCTCTCTTTTACGAATAATCAACTCCCAACTTAACCCTGCCTGTAGGGATTCCAATACAAGATACTCAAATAACTTCTGATCATCATGTGTAGGAATGCCCCACTCATTATCATGATATTCTTGCATTTGTTTACTGCTATCTTTCCAATTACATGCCATAGTTGGTCTCCAATGCACAAAACAAGCCTATTTGGCTTGCCCTGAGAATTCAAATTCTAATTCAATATCTTTACTAATCGACTGGAATAATGCCTTGTAGTAACTCTTAGCAGAGTCATTAATATTTTCAACATATTTCTCTAGATACTTTCTTGTTCTTCGTTAGATAGTGTTTGAGCAACAAGAGTACCTGTATCAATATCTTGTGTAGAATAACTTAATAACTCACCAGAACTATCATAAAGTTGATATGGATTTGTTTTTGTCTAATTCAATTCCTAATACTTCATATTTAGGAACAATAATTTTATACTTTTTCTCACTAACTTGTTCAACTTTGACATGTGTTCTAATTCCAAGCTTTGCAGCATAATTTAGAATAATAATAGATTTTTTTCTCTGAAAAAGGGATTCCAATATCTGTCCATGGAATTGTTGTTTTGATTCTTTGAGGTAACTACCTTTTCAATACCAACATTTAAAAAAATACAACTTCATTAGCCTCTTGTATATATTGAACCATAGATGAAGACTGGCTATTATTTTTTTGAATTATTCTGTGTATATCCATATAGATAAGTACCTAATAAAATTGCGCAAATCAGCAATAATACCCATAAAGATATTTTAATTCCAAGAAATTTCTTAATTGTTTTCATATTCTCACCCTAATTATAACTTTAGTAGAACAAATACTCCCAATACAGCAGCTAAAATTGCAAGTAATGGGTTTAATAAATACAATACAACAACTATAGCCACAAAAAACTGCTGCTAAAATAATTTTCTTCATTTTTCCTCCCAATACTTGGTGAATCTTAAAACTACTTCTTTATTATATTTGTTTATACTGAGACTTTCCATATTTATACGTCAATATATAAAGTCCGTTAGTATTTCATCCTACATAAATCCCATTATAAAAGCTATGCATAGATATCGTTATATCGATAGTTTGCATAGCTTCATAAATCTATAGAAGTCCAATTGCGGAACAAATAATTGAAATAGCGATTGTTGCGACAATCAAGATAACTGGTGATACCTGTTTTTTCTTTAAGAAATAAAGCATAAGTAAGGTATATGCCATCGGGAGTAGTTTAGGGAAGATTGTATCAAAGAAAGCTTCCTGTACTCCTACTGAAATATCTCCACTTACTGTAATAACAGGTAGTAATTCAATATTTACGTAACTTGCGATTAATGCACCAACAACAGTGATACCTAGAATCGTTGCAGAGTTAGCAATAATCGATGAATTCTCCTGTAACTTTTCAAATGACTTGATACCTAGGTTATATCCCATATGTGTCCAAACAATACGAAGTAACCAAATAACGAGATAACATGCAAAGAAGATAATTGGACCTAAAATCAAACCCTGTGAAGCAAATGAGCATGAAATACCAGCGATGATTGGTAATAATGTAAACCAGAAAATTGCATCACCAATACCAGCGATAGGGCCAAATAGCGCAAGTTTCAAACCCTTGATGGTATCACGATTTTCATGTTGTTCTTCTAATGAAACTAATAACCCCATTAAGAATCCAACTAAGTTTGGATGTGTATTGATAAACTCCATGTTATCTACCATTGCGGCAGATAGACCTGCTTTATCATCTTTATAAATCTTCTCTAATGCAGGAAGTTGTGCATATAACCAACCCGCAGCTTGCATTCTTTCATAACTGAAACCAGCTTGTAATAATGATGAGCGAATTGCAAGATTCGTAATATCTTTCTTTGTTAGTACACGTTTAGATTCCGACATGGTCGTCACCTCCATCCACCTTCAAATTTTTTTAACTGCTTCTTTAATCTCTTCCTGACGTTGCTTTGCATTATAGAAATCAAATAATGCAAAGGCTGTACCCATTAATGCGACTGGAAGTAAATTCTTCATGTCAATAAAGCATACTGCTAAGAAACCTGCAATAAAGTATGGAATGTACTTTGGCTTCATCATAACATTTAGTAACATTCCAAAACCGATAGCCGGTAAGATTCCACCCGCAACAGTTAAACCATGTGTCAAGAATTCAGGCATTTGATTAACTAGTGCACTCATCGCATCCTGCGCTAAGAATGTACATGCAAATACAACCACTCCATAGAGTAGTGCTACGATACCTGTCATCAGAAGGTTCATCTGTGCAATCTTCTTTGTATCGCCATTTTCTGCTGCCTTATCACATACTCCCATAAAGAATGAGAATGAAGAATAGCAGAATAACACAACATATTGCATCAAAAATGAGAATGGCAAGCAAAGTCCAAGTGCAGCTTGTCCATCAACATTTGTTGTATAGGCGATTACTGTACACATTACACCTGCTAGAATTGGGTTTGGTGGTTGTGTTCCACCTGCAGGTGTTAATCCAGCAAATGCTAGTTCAGTTAAAGCACCAGTTGTTAAACCTAGCTTTACATCTCCAAGAATCATACCTGTAATTGTAGAAACGATTAGTGGTCGGAAGATAAAGAATGATTCCAACCAGAAATCGATGCCGAAGATCATTGCAGCGATTGATAATAACAATCCCTGTATAAATGTAATTTCCATATTGATTTCCTCTATTATTTAATCATTTCTTTTTGTGTTCCTGGAACATCCTGTATAAATACATTTGTTCCTGTTGAGACTATAAATTTCAAATCGTCCATATCTGTATCATCAACATATACTTTCTTAGAAAGTTCTCTCTTGCCTGGCACAAAGTGCATATTACCGACATTTAAATCTTTTAGATGTACACCTTTTTCTACCAAAGCGCGCGCACTTTGAGGATTGCGTACAACTAAGAAAATATGTTGATCAGGAGATGCTTTATCAATCACATCAGCAGTTTTTTGGATAGTGAAAAAACGAATTCCAACATTACTTGATTTCGCAGTTACTGTCATCAATGATTTCTGTAATTCATCTTCTGCAACAACATCATCTGCAACCACAATCAAATTTGCATTTAATGTTTGTGTCCAAGTAACTCCTACTTGTCCATGTACAAGACGATTATCAATTCTAGTCAATAAAATATTATCCCCTTTCATGTTACTTCATCTCCTTTCTATTTCGGATAAATTATTGAACATGCATGATGGTGAAATATCTTTATGATGCATGAGAATGATTCTCTTTTTGTATTGCTAATTCCATTATGGTCCTCTACACTCCTAAAAAGCAATACCATTCTATGTACCAAATTTCATGCTAATTGCAAATAAAGTAGTGTAAAAATAGATACATGAATAATATTATATTAATTGCAAGTGATCTTGATGGAACATTACTTTTTAAATGGAGCAAAAACAATTAGATTCTAAAAATCTTCTCACAAATCCATACATTACACGAAAAGGGCATTCTATTTATGGCAGCTTCTGGTAGAGAGTATACAAATCTACGCAATCTATTCGCACCTGTTGCAGATGATATCGCTTATCTTTGCTTAAATGGTTGTTTAACCTTTTATCGTGATAAATGTATATCGAAAGAAATTATGAATAGTGTTATTGCAAAAAAACTCATTAAAACTTTTCAAAAAGATCCTGATGCGGAGATTTTTAGTCTCTGGAGAAAAAAACATGCTATATCACCCCTAAGGATGATAGTTATTACGAACATTTAATAAACGTTGTGAAGAATCATGTAACAATTGTTGATGATTTACTCAACATTCGTGAACCATACACTAAAATCTCAGCCTATTTCAAAAATGGTGTCGATGAACATTATCAGAAATATGCAGAGTTGTTTGGTCATGATATAACAGTACAAATCGGCGATAAATGTTGGTTGGATTGCGCCCCAAAAGGAGTTAACAAGAGTACTGGATTCTTAAAGTTACTTTCACATTTAAATATTCCTGCAGAAAATACTGTAATGTTCGGTGATAACGATAATGATAAGCAAATCTTACAAGCATGTGGTTATCCAATCGCAATGAGGACTGCAATACAATCTATTCGCGATTTATGTCCGCTCCAAGTAAGTACAGTATATGAGGGTATTGATGCCATATTAAACAATAATTCTCTATTACCACTTCATTTATAATATAATTTAGTAAATTTAATGCAATCACAAAAAGACAGACTATATAGTAACACAGTATCAAACGTGTTTCACATAATCTGTCTTTATAATATTTATCAATAATGCTCTGAAACTAATGCCTTATATGATTAATGATTTTTCAATAATAAATGCACGGAAAAACTAATGCCATAGAAACCGCCCCTGCATCTGGAGTCCCTAAAGATCTTAAAGCCTGTGGTCTCGCGCGCCCTACTTTTGGAAGAAGATTTTTTTCGTCTCTTGAGCAGCATTATCTGCAATCATGCAAGCATTTAGCCAAGCTTCTTTACAGTTCGTAATTTTACTATTCTTTAGCGACATACAGAATGGTTCTAACACATCAACCATTGTTTTATCTCCTAAATGTGCACCACCTAATTTTACCATTCTATCTAGTGCTGCCTCTACTGCGTTATCCAGAATTTCTTTAGAAAGTGCCTGGTGATTACCAATAACTTTTGCAGCTGATTGAATGGACTCTCCCCATAATACACCGGAGGTACCACCAGCCTTTGCGGCCCAAGCTTTTCCTGCTTCAAGTAACACATCACCTGCAGCTGCACCATTTTTCAAGTGCTTCTTTGGCTGCCTCGTAGGCATAACTTGTTCCTTTAACCATGCCTCTTCCATGGTCGCCATCACCTGCTATCGAATCAATCTCAGCCAATTTAGCTTCGTTTTCTTCGATAACCTTCTTTACATTTTTTAATGCATCTACAATTTTATTCGCAAGATCTATAGATTCTTCCGACCCTTTTTCATACACTTTCTCGGTCTGTATATCGGTATTTAAATATAATTTTTTTGTGATGTACTTCACTATTTCCTCTTCTAAATGAAGGAGTATTTGTAGGGTATAACCAATATTTTTTTCTAATTCATCGTCCAAAAAAATTGTATTGATAAAGCAATTCCTTGCATATCTAAGCTTGTAACATACTCACCAACCAAAGGATACACCAATTCATATCCTGCTTTCGTTAATAACTCAGAAACTGTGCCCCAAACAACAAATAATTCCTCATATTTTGTAGAACCTAAACCATCTAAAATAACTGCGATTTTTATTTGATGTACCATTTGGTTTTTTTCAGATAACACTTTTGATACCAATAATTCTGCTATCTCTGCAGCAGATTTTAAATCATCCTCATAGACACCTGGTTCACCATGAATGCCTTGCCCAACTTCCATCTTCCCATTTGGAACATGAAACATTGGTTCTTGAGCTCCAGGTAAAGTGCACCCTTTAAACCCTACACTCATTGTACGTGTGTTATCATTTGCCTTCTTTGTAATTCTTACAAGTTCATCAAAAGATACCCCATCCTGTGCAGCTGCACCCACAGTTTTGAACACAAAGAAAGTTCCAACATTTCCTCTGCGTTTTTCAATTTCTTCTTTACTTGCAGAAGCAATATCATCTGTGATATAAAATGTTCTAGCATCGATGCCTTCTTCAATTAAACGATCTCTTGCTAGGTTAAAAATTCATTTTTATCTCCCGCATAATTTCCACCGACGATAAAGATACCATTTCCATTATGAATAGTTTTTGCGACATTATATACATCCTCTGTTGATGGTGAAGTAAAAACATTACCTACAACAGTAGCATCCATGAATCCTTCTCCAACAATTCCACAAAATGCAGGATAATGTCCTGAACCGCCTCCATTAATAACTGTTATTTTCCCTTTTGACATTTCAGTTGTTCTAGCTACACCTCCAGGAACTTCTATAACATATTCTGGATAGGCAGCGACATAACCTTTTAATAAATCTTCCCTAAAATTCTTTGGATTATTATATAGCATATTTTTTTCAAAATTCCTTTTCAATTATTGTTTTTTGTATGCAAAGTAATTATGAATTCCAACCAATAAGTAATATCCTGCAACTGCACCTTGATCAGCTATTCCATTTGCTTTGGCTGAAAAAACTGCAGCTTTGCCAAATTTAGGAATCATGCACTTTGTTGCCTCTACTCCATCCGACGCACCTTTTAATGCAATTTCTGTAACTTCTGCAAATGATAAATTTGGGTTGTTTGCAAGCTCTTCGTTTACTTTCCTCGATGCGCTATATACTGCATCATATATTGTACGATCACCAATAGTACACTTACCTCTTTTTGCTATTCCTTCTGCAAACCCATGATAGAATAACGAAAAAAATCAGATGGAACAAGTTCTATTTTTCCTTTCAGTTCTTTTCCTGCACCCATAAGTCCAGAGGACATCAAGGTACCCATCGTTGAAGGAACAAGAGAAGCCATTTTCATTCCTGATTTCATAAACACTTTGCCAAAGTCACCTTCAGATAAATTTTTCTCTTAAAAATATCTGGAAGTGCACCATAGCCTTTATCCATTGTTAAGCCTAAATCACCATCTCCCATTTTTGCGTCCATATCACAAAGTTCTTCTTTCTTTTGTGCGAATATTTCTGCAACAGGGACGAAAATATCAGGCAATTGACTCAAAAGTAATTTTTCCATTTAAATCACCTACTTTTGCACAATAAATGGTGTATTAACTGGATAATCAATATATTCTTTAAGTTCATTATCCAATTTACAAATAGAGATAGAAGCACCCATCATTTCCATAGATGTTGCGTATTCTCCGACAATAGTTCTATATACTTTGATACCTAAAGATTTTTAGATATTCTGTTGCGTCACCTGATAAAATATACAATTCTTCCAAAGATGTTGCACCAAGTCCATTGACCAAAAGTGCAATTTCATCACCAGATTTTAATGGCATATCCTTTAAGATTGTATCCAGAGATTCCTTAGCAAGTTCTTTTTGCTGTTTTAATAGGTCCATTCCAAATACCAGGCTCTCCATGAATACCCATACCCATTGCCATTTCACCCTCTTCAAGAACAAAATTTGAATGGCCAACCTCAGGAACAATACATGGAGTTAAAGCGAAACCTACTGTTCTAGTATTCTGTTTCGCAAGATTTTGCCGCTGCATAAACTTCTTCTAGAGTACCATTCTGGTCAGCTTTTGCACCTGCAGCTTTATACATAAAATAGATACCTGCAACACCACGTCGCGTATCTGGATTAACATTTGAATTTACATCATCTGCACCTGTAATTGATAATGTTTTAATGTCATCCATCTCTAGCATTTCAGATGCCATATCAAAGTTCATTATATCTCCAGTATAATTTTCCATATAGATATAAAATTCCCGAACCTGCTTCTACTTCCTTTGATATGTTATAAATCTGTTCTGATGATGGCGATTGGAAAACACTACCCACTCCACATCCATCAATCAATCCTTCACCAACATAGCCTAAAAATAATGGTAAGTGTCCAGTTCCACCACCAGTTATAATAGCAACCTTTCCTTGTTTTTTCTTCGCTGTGCAATAACAACGCAAATCATCATTTACATATTTAACTTGATTGGCATGGGCAGCATAAATCCCACGAAGCATATCATCAGTATAATCTTTTGGATCATTAATTATTTTTCTTCATAATATCTCTTTCTAGTAATTAATTATATTTTTTTAAAAATATGATACTTGTTTAATACACTATTTAAACCAATTACACTAATATGCATTTACTTACAATAAATACATATTAGCGTTTTATATCTCATATTAAACTAATGATAAAATTTGAAATCATTGTAATAATCAAAAATATCGTTTCCATATGACGATATGGTATCGGATCATTTTTATATTGCGTCGTCCATATATATCCTAAATAATAACAACTAGCAATATATATCGTTGTCATATGAAATTTAGGAGTCGGAAAGAAGAATGAGACTATATTAATTAGCGCAAAGAAAACCATAAATATATATACTGACCATCGTAGGTTATATTTTGTCTTTTTGACTATAGTAAAAAAACAACTTTTCAAAAAGCCACTTTACCGTAAAGACGTTTACTTTCAAGCATTAACCGTACAATATATAAAAAGCGCACAGCAAATAAAAATACGTTAAAGTTAATACAATATTGCTCCATAATGTCTTCACTTCAAATAGTTTATACGCTACAAACAGCCAAATTAAACTAGCTAATATTGCTTCCACAGTAGTAATAATATTCGATGATAAGCTTACTGGTTTTATATTCTTTAATTCAATTTGATTGCGACTTATTGTCTTTCCTTTATTCGAGATCTTTTAGCATGAGAAACTGAATCATGTACAGTTTTTCTCACGGTGACCCTCTCTTTTTTTAGTCGATTTTCTATCTTTCCTTAACATACTTCACCTGAATTTATTTTACTTTTGGAAATTTAACTTCTTTCGGATATTCCCATCTTTGAATTTCTTCAACTGGGAAAAGAATATGGTTCTACCCGTTATTTGCCGTTAATGCATGATGATATATTTCAGCTAATTCTTCGATATAACAAACTTTTAAATACGCTTCTTCAATTGAAGTGCTATCAACAGCTACTGTACCATGTCCTTGCATTAGTAAGACATCGGATTCTAATGAGGTTTCTGCAACATTCTTTGCTAGTTCTGGTGTTCCTGGACGTGCATATGGTGCAACTGGAATTCTAGCTTTCGTGCATCCTAGAGTAGCAATTTCATATACTACAGCCGGAATAGGCTTATTTAAAACAGCAAATACAGTCCCATACATAGAGTGTGTGTGTGCAACTGCACAAATTTCCGGTCTTTTCTTATATAGTTCTAAATGCATTTGGCATTCTGATGTTGGTCGTAATCCAGTTAAATTCTCAATAACATTTGCATTCAAATCCATTACCACCATATCGCGGATTTGTAAATCTTCTCTATCAACAGAAGTTGGTGTAATCACAACATAACCTGTTTCTTTATCACGTGCAGAAAAGTTTCCTGACTTATGTTTACACATACCATCTTTTTGTGCTTTTTGCGATATTCATTACTTTCATTTTTTTAAATCTTCTAACATTTTTTTCTCCTTTTTAAATTGAAATCCGACAAATTAGTATCTGCCGGATTTCATGTCAATTCAGCAGAAAATCTAAACTTATTAATAGATATTTCAGCTTTAGTAATATATACTATTGAACAACTTTTTCTTTTGATGCTTTTTTCATATCATGCATCTGATAAAAATAGCCAAGAACCCAAACAACAAGCATTATCAACGGAACCCAATTACCATTTAAGAAATCAAGGAACTGGGAAATTGCATATGTAAACCAAGGTCCGTCGATAGATGAATTAGAAATCATTTGATTAGCTCCTAATTGTACAGCATTTGTAGTAACTGCAAGTTTTGTGATTGCAGCAGCAAATTGTGTACCTACATATAAGAATACTGGACATCCAATTGTACATAGAATCAACATACGAATCAAGTTTCCACCTGTTACTAAGTATGCAGGAACAGCTAACGCAATATTTACGATACCTGCGAATGGAAGAAGTTTATTTCCTGGTAAAATGAATGAGAAAAATAACTGTAATTGGAATAGAATAAATAATTGCAAGCCAAATTTCATTGAGATCCACCTAAGAAAGGCCAGTCTAAACCAACAACCAATTGTTTTCCTTCAAACTTCTTATTCATATAATCAGAAATAGCTTCAGAAATTGGTGATAATGCTTCCATAAAATATTTTTGAAATAACAGGGGAATAATGTTAAGCACATTGCTGCCTGTACACCTAGGCTTAATATAGCACCGATATTATATCCACCTAAAATACCAAATAAGCATCCAACAATAAATCCTAATACATGATTCTCCGCAAAGATACCGACCTTTTCTTTTTAATGCTGCCGCATCAGATTTCTTATTTAGGCCTGGGATTTTACGTAATACTTTATCAATTGGATAGAAGATTGCTGTTAAGAACACCATTTTTATGAGTACAAGTAACACCTGGAATTCCAGTAAGCTCTTCAATCTTTTCTTGGTATAAATCCGCGATTGATAGCTCAAAAAAATAATTTGAACAGCGGCTACCAAGAATGCTATCAAAAATATTGCCTGTTAAAAAAATTCTACACCAATAGCAGTAAAAATTTTTTCCCCAAAACATTCCACAAATCCGCATTAAATACTTTTTGTTTTATTTAATGTAAGCATAATGATATTAATAACCACCATTAGTGGGAACATCAGGACAGCATATGGCCACGACCACGCTATTGCAGCCATTGTTGTCCAACCACCATCAAGAATTGGCAAATCAATACCAACACGCTCTAACATTGCTTGTCCAACCGGTTGGATAATACCTGACATGTAAGAGATGAGCATTGACATTCCGGTAAATGCTACACCTAGCAACAATCCTGAACTTAATGCATCCTTGACCTTCATCTTTACAACAAGGCCCATAATAATCATGATAACAGGGACAAAAACAGCTGCACCAACAGAGTTTAAGAATCCTTGTATCCAAGCATTAGCAACATCAAACATATTATTCTATTCCTCCTTTAGATGTTTTCTAATTTCCTACTGCTTAAAATTTTTAATAGCATCTATCAATTTTTGGTATTCTGCTTTTTGATTCATACCCGTTAAGAAGGCAATTCCATTAATTTGCGGCAACCCATAATCCTTGTGATCGTTGACAATTGTAATGTAAGCTGCTGCACCTTTTAAGTGTCTTTCAACAGATTTTAAATCAACTGCTTCAACTTGTGCATCAACTCCGTCAGCCTTTAACATACGGTTAACTTTAGATGCTACCGTTTGGGAAGTTGCAACTCCACTCCCACAAGCTACTACTACTTTTACTGGCATAAATTATTTCTCCTTTTTCTATTCATGTTTCCATTCCATGCTGTAGACAGCATCGTACAATTCCTCGTCTGTCCTAGCAGAGAATAATTTTTCAACCCATTCAGGTCTTTGAAAGTTATAAATCAGAATTTGTAACAATTCGATATGAGCATTAGGATCATTGAATCCTAGTAAAAAAACACTAGTTTTACATTTAGTGTCTTTTTCAAGATCCGACATATCACCCCACTCTACAGTTTCCTTTAAACGGACTGGAGCAATGAAAAGGCTTAATGATTGCATCGGCTTCTGTATGAGGAATCGCAATGGGATATGGCTCAACAGGTAATGCTGTTGGATATTCCTTTTCTCTTGAGATGATACTCGGAACATATTTATCATTCACATATCCCATTTCTAGAAAAGTCTTACCCATACACTCAAATAGAGCAATTGGCGTCTTTACATCAATATCTACCCTCGTCAGTTCTTTCCTGATAATCTCTTTTTCCTAACATATATCCTCCTTTCTAAATAGGAAAATAGTTTTCTTATTTGAAATGATTTTAGCATATATGTAAGCGTTTTTAAAAAGTAATAATTTAGTTTTTTTAATAAAATAATGGAAAAACTTTTTTTCCATTATTTTATTATTCTATAATTTCGAATAAATAACTTATAATAAAAACCAGTTATAATATTTAGGAGGAATCATAATGAAAACGTTGTTGGAACGTATCCATGAAAATTTTGAAACAATGGGGTCTACCGATAAAAAGATTTCTGAATATATTCTTGCTAATACCGAGGAAGTACCTAGAATTTCTATTGTAACTTTAGGAAAAAAACTCCATATTGCAAATTCCACAATTTATAAATATGCAAAAGCGATTAGGATATAGTGGATTCCCCGATTTAAAAGTTGCCCTTTTGACCGAACAGATTGATTCAAATCCATTTTTTTATATGGTGAAATTACTCCAAACTTATCTACTTCTACAATTATAAAAAGGATTTTTAATGCTAATATCCACTCAATTCAAGAGACAGAAAAAACATTAGATGCAAATATATTGGATACAGTAGCAGATTTAATGGTAAGTGCAAATAAAATTCTTTTCATAGGTATCGGTGGATCCGCATCAATCACCCTTGATACTTACCAAACTTTTTTTAAGAGCACCATTAAATTGTATTTATGTACCTGATTTACATATGCAACTTATGAATGCAAGTATTTTAGAAAATAATGATATTGCTTTTTATCATTTCCCATACTGGTACAAATAGAGATATTATCCATGTTGCTCGTGTTGCAAAAAGAAACTGGTGCAAAGGTAATTGTTTTAACAACTTATCCAGCATCACCGATTACACAATACGCAGATTATATACTCATCTCTAACCTAACCGAGCAAAAAAATAAACCCGAGTCAATTTCTGTACGATTATCGCAGCTTGCAATTATAGATACACTTTTTTTGTCCTTGTTCAGATACGTGACGAAGGTAGAACTATTGAAAGATTAAAGAAAACACGTAGTAGTGTTGCTCACACAAGAACAACATTAAAGTATACTGATTTACCCGAGGATAATATTTAGTAAGATTTTACATCTGTTTTTCAATAAACTTATCCTTCCTTAATTTAAATAAAATTATAGAATTAAAAAAACCATACTGCTATACAGTCATGCATACGTAACAGTATGGTTTATTAAACTTTTTACGAGGATAGACATTATATATTTTTCCTTAAAAAGAGCGTTTTTATACGCTCCTTACTCAAATACTTGTTCTAATTTATCTCTTAAGAAACTTCCTGCATGTTTGCAGATGTCCTTCCAATTCTCTTCACCTGTATACCAGAATTCACCAGTAAACATTCGTACACCCATTTCTTTTAGGCATCTGATGTCTTGTACAAACTCTGTATGTCCAGTTCCAAATGGTATCTCTCGATATTTGCCTGGTACTGTTTCTTTTAGGTGCGCTGCTACGATATGGCCCTTACCTTTTTGGATATCGTCGATGACTGAAACTCCGTAGATTTTCTCAGCGTTGGTTAGGTTTCCAATATCTGGATAGATTTGTAAGTATGGACTATCAACGATATTTACATACTCCATTGCTTTTTCAACCGTATCCATAAATGGTGTTTCCATTGTTTCAAAGCCCATGACGATACCGTACTTAGCTGCCATCTTGGTAGCGATGTGAAGATTCTTGATAAACTGTTTCTTAGTTTCTTCACTACCTTCCTTGTAATAAACATCATATCCAGCCAATTGGATAATACGAATGCCTAAATCTTGTGCAAGGTAGATAGCCTTCTCCATGATTGCTAGACTTCTTTCTTCAATCTTTGGATCCAGATCACCGAGTGGGTATTTACGATGTCCACTTAGACACATCGTATGGATAGGTATACCTGTCTTTATGATTGCTTGTTTGATTGTATCTCTTTCTTCTTGATTCCAATCCAAGCGAGCTAGTTTATCATCCGTTTCATCGATAGAAATCTCTAACCAATCAAAGCCAGATTCTTTACAGATAGTGAGTTTCTCTTCCCAAGATAATTCTTTAGGCATGGACTTTTCATACATGCCCAGACGATAAGCTTTATTGTCCATAGTATGCATTCTTTCCATGTTTACGTAGATAGTGTTTATCTAAGAGTTCCTGCTGCATATTTCCCTTTTGTGGATTTAACATGTGTGCATGGAAGTTCATAAAGCAGATCTCTTCTAATACAACTGCATTATGTACTGCATTGAATGGATCACTTCCCCAAGTAAATGGTCCATGACTATGTACTAGTACTGCAGGAACATCATCTGGTTCTTTGTCCTTGAATGTTTCAACGATTACATTTCCTGTTTCCAGTTCATACTGTCCGGCGATTTCTTCTTCACTCATTTTTCTTGTACATGGTATCTCACCATAGAAGTAATCCCCATGTGTCGTTCCCATCGGTTTTACACCCAAGCCCGCTTGGGCAAAGCTTACTGCCCACTTACTATGGGTATGTACGATACCACCGATATGAGGGAAGTTACGATACAACACTAGATGTGTATCTGTATCGGAAGATGGTTTGTATTTGCCTTCTACCTTTTCACCTGTTTTTACGTCTACGACGACCATATCCTCTGGTTTTAATTGATCATATTCAACACCAGATGGTTTAATAACCATTAAACCCTTTTCACGGTCGATACCAGAAACATTCCCCCAGGTGAAGACTACAAGTCCATTTCTAGGCAACATCATATTTGCCTCATATACTTTTTGTTTTAATTCTTCTAGCATAGTTATTCCTCAATCGTGTACAGTGCAATCTCATCTGTTTCGCGATTTGATACAAAGATCTTCTGTACATCTCCATCTTTAAACGCTAGTGCATTTGTAGGACCTGCATAACAATCTAAGTTTTCACTGACATATGTATTCGTTTCTTTGTCGTAAGAAAGTAGGTTGAGTTCTAGTTCATTCCTACGATATCCATAGATTCCATATACCTTGCCATTCATCTCTAATGGATAGATTGCATGCAGGAATGGCATCTTTCTTTCATCTTCCCACACCTTCTGATATGAGCCATCTACTAGTTTATAGACAGCTAATGTATCACCATGGAATGGTGCGAAAGTCATTAGTTCCTTTTGTCCATCCTGATCAAAGTCTAGATATAACATATCGGAAGCAGGATCAGTCGTAAGTTGTTCGTATGTCCATTCACCATTTTTCATCTGCTGGTGGAACAACCTTGAAGATACCGTTCTTTGTGCCGACTACGGCAATCTGATAATCCTCTTCTTCTGTCTTAAAGAAGCCATGATTTTGAGTTAGCCCACTGATTAACGGTGTAAGTTCTAACTGATGATCTTCATCATAGATGGAGATATCTTCCGGTAACTTAGCTACCCACACTCTTCCAGGACATGTCCAGTCATCTTTGAATGCATGTGCACTCTTTAGCGTACAAGCCACAAGATACTTCTGGTGATTTCTTTCAATCACACCAAAGCGATGTACGAATGGAAGCTTACATAATGTATGAATCTGCCACTCGCCATTTTTTTCTGAGGTAATATACGATCTTAGATTCTGCTCCATTATTTGGAGAGTAGAACTTCCAAGTCGCAAGTAATGTAGGATATGTCTGGTTTGGATACTGTTCTAGTGACATCACACCACCAGGTCCATCCCACAACTTTTCTACAAAGTTTCCCTCATAATCATATAAGTAACATGGGTCTTCTTTTTCAGCAGCACATGCTAGATAGTTTTTTCCATCGAATTCTACCTGTGCTAATGCATAACACTTATTTAAAGTACCCAATACTTTCTTATTTACTTTCATTCAGTAAACCTTTCTAAAAAGCTACTGCTCAGCAGTAGCTTTCTTTGTTATTCTGCAAAGCCTGCTTCTTTTTAAAAAGTGCTTGTGCTTCTTTATCTGATAGTACGTTCTTCATGCCACAGATTTTAACGCCTTTTTTCTCTGCATCTGTAAACATGTTCTTAAAGTTTAGTGGGCAAAAATACAACATCATATTGAGTTGCCGCACTCTTACCTTCTGATAAAGAACAGTGATGAATTGTAGATACCTCTACACCTAAATCTTTACATGCCTTTTCCACTCTCATCTTCATCATCAAAGATGTTCCGGCTCCATTTGCACATGCGACTAAAACTTTAATCATTTGTTGTTCACTCCTTCTTTACTTTTTCTTTATAAGCTTCGTAATCCTCTACACATAAGAAATATGTATCTGGATGGCTACGATATTGTAACTGTGGAATCAAGATTAGCACTACTAAGATAATTGCTAAACCAATGAATCCTGCATACTTCATGATAACAGTGAAGATTGGCCATACAACTGCCCAGTCCCACATACCTAAATAACCACCATGAGCCGCAAGTCCTACTGCACCAGCGATTAAAGCACTACCGAATACTTGGCATAATCCTGAGATAAATGGGAATAACATAGCAGCCTTAATGCCGCCCTTATTATTTGCGTATACAGCAATTGTTGCGTTATCAAAGAATACTGGAACGAACCCTGCAATAACAATTGTTGGAGACTTCAATAATAGTAATGCGATGATAGCGATAAACTGACCTAATGCACCGAATAAGAAACCGATAGTTACTGCATTAGGGCTACCAAATCCATATGTAGCTGCACAGTCGATACCAGGAACAGCACCAGGTAAGAATGTATTGGAAATACCCTGGAATGAGTTTGTTAATTCTGTTACGAATGTACGTACACCAAGTTGTAAGATAGCTAGATATACAGCAAACTTAAGTGATGTATCTACTACATACATGAAGAAGCTTGCGCCTTCTTTAAGAACCTTTGTTTCAATGAAGTAATCCTTACCTAATACAGCCATGATAGCACCAAAGAAGATCATCATTAAGATAGCTGTAGAAACCATGTTTTCATTGAAGATTGACATGAAACCAGGTAATTGGATATCTTCAATTCTCTTAGAATTCTTCTTATTGCCAAATAACTTCTTGGATAAGTATGAGAAGAATGCAATACCAAACATCTGTTGGTGAGCCACACAGAATCCACCACCATCTGTTAAGTCCTGAGAAATTTCAACTGTGAGGTTAGAACCAACTGCCCAGTATAAACCAAGAATAAGTGACATGATAATTAACATTGGTGTATCACCCAACTGTGGGAAGCAGAATAGAATTAACCAGAATGCTGTTGCGGCCTGTTGCATTTGAACGTGGCCTGTTGTGAATACTGCACGTAATTTTGTAATCTTGTTAAACTTAACAAGAACTAAGTTAAAGATAAATGCAATTAACAATAGGAACATTACTTGTGAAAAACTACGTCCAATTCCCTCCATTGCTGACTGCACTGCATTTTGTCCGAAGTATGGATCGATAACCATTGCATCTAAGTTAAAGCGATCTTTTAATCCAACAAGAATTGGTCTAAAGTTACTAACTAATCCACCAGAACCTACGCTTAAGATCAAGAAACCAACAGTTGCCTTGATAAAGCCGGCTAGTGAATCATACCAAGTCTTTTCTGAAGAATGTAACCAATTAAAAACGATTAAACCAATAAAGTATGCTGGTTTGGTCAAGATATTACTTGCGAACCATACCCAAATTCCGTATAAAATGCTCATATTTCCCCCTAATTATATTATTTATATTTTTCGATGACCTTTCTTAAATCATCATCGTTGTGAACTTCTAGTAAGTCATTTACGACCTCTTCGTTCATTAATAGTTCAGATAGCTGCATCATATTATTTAGATGTTGATCATGATTCACAGCAGCGAGCGTAAAGAATAGCCTTGCGTCTTTTTCTCTATCATTATCATCGAATGCAACTGGCTTCTCTACTTTCATAAAACCAATACCAGTTTTGTATACACCCTCTGCACCTAGCGTAGAATGCGGCATTGCTACATTAGGACAAATTACGATGTATGGTCCATATTCTGTAACACATTTAATGATTGCTTCTACATAACGATTATCGATGAACCCTTGTTTAATCAACGTTTCTCCACACCCTTTAATGGCATCTTGCCAGGTTGGAAAATCTTGATGGTAGCTAGTCAGATGATTATCTAGTATTTCTTGTAATAACATTTATTTTCTCCAATTATAGAATACTTGGGAATGGAACATTACGCTCCTTTGTAAAGCAGTCTTCAAATCCACGACGATAGTGGAACTTCAATAAGTCTTTATCTAATGGCCATGTATACTTACCACCCACATCCCAAATGAATGGATGGAACTTGTACTTCAGTGTATCCTTCTTGAAGTTATATACTAACATAATTTCTTCTGGATCTGCCTTCATATTTGTCCATACATCATGGTGTAAAGGAATAATTACCTTTGCGTTAGTTGCTTCACCCATTCTGCACATATCAACAGATGTCATCTTATCTTGGCATCCTACAGGGTTTTCACCATACGCACCGAAGGCTATATCAATATTGTACTTCTTACCGATGTCCGCATAGCAGATACTATAGTGCGAATCACCAGTATGATATACAGTTCCTGCAGGCATCTCGATTAAGTAGTTGACTGCTTTTTGATCCATGTTTGTAGGACAGATACCTGCAATATCTTCACCAACTTCAGTAGTGACTAAACATGTTCTGTCATAGGATTCTAATACATGAATCTTTGTATCCTTGATTGTAATGATATCCCCCTGGCTTAACAACTTTACAACGCTCTTCTGGAACGCCCCAGCCAACCCACTTTTTCACACACTCTAATGGTCCAATAAATGGCACATCATTGCTACAGTTCTTTAATACAGCTGCCGCAAGAATGGGTCGATATGATCATTATGATAATGAGTTGCTAATACTGCATCACACTTTGTTACACCAAATGGATCATAAACAATTGGTGCTGCACGCAGATTAGGTTGTAGATTTTCAACGCCCATCATATTTCTCATTTGATGGTATGGGGCCATGGATGATACTTTTTGTGTTCTCTTTCCATTACCAAACCATAAGTCGATTGCGATGTTTGTGTCATTTTCTGTTTTAAACCATACACCTACACATCCCAACCACCACATTGAAAATGTACCAGGTTCAACAACTGTGTTGTCAATCTCTTCATTTAGCCATGTTCCCCATTCTGGGAATGCACCTAAAATCCAAGACTCCCTTGTAATTTCATTTACTTTTGGCATGATAACCTCCTTTGTGATGGTTTTATCATACCAACACATTTTTTTGATTATCAAAGAATTATATGTTCATTTAATCATTTTTACGATTTATTTGTTAGATTTAATCATTTTTATATATTTGTATAGTACATTTTGACATGATTTTTGATAAATTCAAAAAGTTTTTTTATGATTGTTCATTCATTAAATGATATAATCATTTCAAAGATGGAGAACAAAAATATGAAAGTAGACTATCAGATTGTTCAAAAACGTCGTGATGACATTATGATGATTATCCAAAAATTAGGAGATGTTACTGTCAAGCAGTTAATGAATGATTTCAATGTTTCTGAGATTACTATTCGTCGTGACCTACAATATTGGGAAGATCGTGGGGCGATTATCCGTTATCACGGTGGTGCAAAAATCGTTCAACATATGGTTGACCATGATAATAGTGACTTCACAAACGAGCGTTATAAACATGCCATCGCCAAAATGGCAGCAAGTTATATCGAAGATGGCGATACCGTATTCATTAATACAAGTTCTACAGCTCTGCTCATCCCACAGTATATTTTTAAATAAGCGTTGTACCATAATTACTAATAACGCAAAAATGGTCTTAGTCAAACATAGTCCTTTAATTAGTATCGTATTGACTGGTGGAGAACTACGTTATCCAAAGGAAGCTATGGTTGGTGATTTTGCGTTAAATAACTTATCTAAAATTCGTGCAAATAAATGCTTTTTAGGATGTAGTGGTATTAGTAATACTAGTGGTGTTACTACTGCAATCTTCTCAGAAACAGCAATTAACGAAACTATGGTCAGAAATACTTTTAGGGTAATATATTTATTATCTGCGATTATACTAAGGTTGGACAAACACACAATTACATTTCAGCTAATGTGAGTAAAATTCATTTTCTTATCACGGATATTAATGCACCTGAAGATGAACTTTTAAAGATTCAAGATTCTAACCCAAGCATCATTATACATACCGTTGAACCACTTAGTTCAACAGCAATTAATCATCAATAACTTACAATAGAACTATTAAGTAAAAAGCAGATTTTCATAAACCTGCTTTTTACGTTTTATCTTAGATATTTTTATGCAATTACAGCCTCAATATTCATCATATTGCAGAATTTAATTAGATCTTCTTTCACATCTCCATAAACCCATGCATAATGCTGTCCAAAAAATATTCTTGCTTTTGCATGGAAGTCCCTTGCATTAGCAACTGTAAAATCTACAGCTAAGCGACATTCTTCGCGCAAGAAGTCATCACAGCCATTTATTGTTCCTGTTGCAATCATCATTTTATCCATTCTTGGACTCATATTTATCATTGTAATCTTTTCACCGGAATCTTGTGCGAAATCATATCTCATTGTTGCACCCCATTTACCTTGAGTAAAGGAGACATATTCAATTGGTAAATCAGGTTTATCAAACCCTTTCATTCTTCTGCAAGGAACATCATGTAATATTCTCATCTGATTCTTATCAATGTCCTTTAGCATAACCATGCAGTTACCCATATGTGGGGCTGCAAAGAATAAATTCATTAGAATTGATAGAGAAACAACAGAACCAACATCAGCTGCACAAGCTGCTGGTATTCCTTCATCTTTAAGCAAAAGAATTTGTTAAGCAGAAGGTAAGATGTCTAGCATTTAACTGACGTGTAGCGCACATTTCAAAACACGGAATAGTAAATGCATTACATTCAGAAGCATTTAACTTATTCTTTACAGCCATATAGAAACGAACATCATTCACAACATTTTCTGCAGGCATATGCATTCCATGGGCCTCTGCAACCAATGCATCTGCAATTTCCTGTGCTCGTTTATTATCTTCTTCAGACATTTCATCTAAATCCTTAAAGAATTCAACTCCGCTGCAATTTAATATTTCCATTCCAAATTTATCTGTAATATCTTGCAAGTTTATAAACGAACTTACACATCCATAAGATAATACATTAGTTCTTACCGCAAACATTAACTTTGTTTTTGAAATTGCCTTAATTGCACGCTTCAATCGGAAATACTTATTTAGATCATCATAATTTAGCGCATTACAAATATCATGTATACCTAATGCATGTAGATTTGCTGAAGCATCGATTCCACCTAGTCTAGATTGTATACTATTGGATAATGGGCAAAAAGCAATTGCACGATGTGATCTCTTTGCAATTATAGTCGATACATAAGATACTAATCTTGTACCTGAAATCAAATAAACATCTACTATGTTATTTTTCTAATACATCATTAATTTCTTCTTCTTTCACATAAAAAATCTTCATGCCATTCTAAAAAAATTTTGGTGGTAATAAATTAACTAAATTATGATTCACATATTTTTCTAAGTCATCAATAAATAAATCATTTGCCTCCATTGCGCGTTCTCTATCATATTCATAACTCAGTTCTTTTTCCACACCCGTATCGACATGGCCCCATAAATTCATGAATATGCATTAAACTAACAAAAACAGGTTGCACATTTAGTTTTAAATTTAAAGCACTTGTATTATCTAAGTGTTCCATATACTTTTTCCTCCTCTTAATTTAATACCGACTTTCGTTATTCACAATTTTCATCTGGAAAATTATCTTTCATAAGTTGCACCAGAAACTTATCAATTGTTTCATTATCAAATATATTTTTCACAACAATTTTTTTCATAATTTCCTGGAGGCAACGTTGATACCCATTCAGGTGTAGAAATTACTATATCCGTTGTAGGTAAGAATGAAAGAGCTTCTCCAAATGAGCATGATTCTAAATTTGCATCGATATTATGATTGTCACATATTTTTACATTTATTTTTGTAATAGTACTTGTACCCATACCATTACCACACACACATAGAACATTAATCATATAGTCTTCCCCTCCAATTACTAAGCTGCAGGTGTAATACCTAATAATGAGCCAACAAACTTCAAGAGTGCTGTTATTCCTAGCCAAATTGTTGAATAATCAGAACTTCCTTGCCACCACAGTAGATTAACTAAATATATTACAAGAGCTGATCCAAGTATCTGAATCAAACCGTTAATCGTTACAATTAGTGCAGAAGCCTTCCAACCACCATAATGATTTGCATAAATTGAAATTGTCGCATTATCAAAAAAACAATGGAATAAATCCAGGAATCAAGAATATTGGTGATTTAAACACTACTAATAGTAATAAACCAATTAACTGTCCAATTGTTCCAAACATCAAACCTAAAAACGACAGACTTAGGTGCAAAAAGAAAATAATGCAGCACAGTCTACTCCAGCAACAGCACCAGGTAGAATCTTCTCTGAAATACCCTTAAATGACATCATAATTTCACCAACAAACATTCTTACACCGGCAAGTAATACAAATATATTTGCAGTAAGTGTCAGCGATGTCCAGAGCAAGAATATTACATTATTTGAAAGACCAGCTTGTTTTTAATCCATCAGCACCTCTTAGCCAGTCAATACCATCTTTACCAATAATAAAGAAAATAATTATTAAGGAAATGAACATCATTATGAATGTAGCAATAATATTATCCTGTAGCGCACTCAGTGATGCTGGCAATTTCTTTTTCTCAATATTATCTTTTTTAGGATCACCAATAAATGGGGCTAATTTGTATGCTAAGAAATTAGAGAACATCTGCTGATGAGCAATTGTAAAATCAGCACCTGTAATTTCTTGGGTAGGTTTAATTAGTAACGTTGAGAAAATACCCCAGTATAATGCTGTAATTACAGAAGCTATTGCAATTGTAGCAATCGCACCAGTATTTAAAAATTTCCAAACTAAGAATGTTGTAATTCCAGCTTGTACAATCATTGCATTTCCTGTCAAATAAAGAGCACGAATACGGGTATATTTTCTAAGTGCTACCATGACTACATTTATCAAGAATGCAAATAAGAGTACATAGATACCCCAAGAAGCTCCAGTACCATCACCCAGCATTTTATCCATAACTTCATAGGCTGCTGTCATTGTTGGATAAGTGTTTAGTCCAGCTCCTTTGAGTCCTGTAATTGTTGTTACAGCTGTAATAACCTTATTAAAATTACCAATCAATGCTCCCGATCCCATTCCCATTACAAGAACACCAATCGAAGCTTTAATTGCACCTATTATTGCTTTTTGGATTTTTTGCCCCATTGCCAAATAGCCAATCAAAACAACGATAGGAATTAATAAAAACGGCTGTCCAAGAATCTGTCGCAAAAATAAATTGAGAATTTTATCCATATTATATCCTCCTTTTCAAATTATATGGTTCTCTCTTTAATGGGCTAATTATACTCAGTAATTCTTGAAATCAATTTTCATGTATGCATATCTTTAAAGTATTTTTTTCACTCAAAAATTTTTGCTACACCATCAGAATCATTCGTATCTGTCATGTAGTTAGAATGCATAATTAATGAGTCTGATGCATTAGACATTGCAACTTTATACTTCGCACGTTTGAATAGAGAAATATCATTATCAAAAATCTCCAAATGCAATTGTATTTTCGCAATTTATAAAAAGGTATTTCTGCAAATATCTTAATGCATTCTCTTTTTGAAACTACTCTGTGGCAAATAGACCAATATCTTTCATCAGTTTGCTCGAAACTTACGCAATCATTTTTTTAGATTAGTAGAAATATCGTTTATATCATTTTTGTTCTAAATATATAACTATCTTCAGTAGCTTAGCAGGATAATCAATATCATCAAAACTATTAATTTTTGTAACTAGTAGATTATCTAGTTTCTGCTCTTCTTCAATTCTTCTTACTTTTTATTATCTTTTTTTGATCTCTTCATTTAACAAGAAACAATACATCGCAGATGAAGAATATGCTACGAATCTATGCTTATTATTTATTAAATATTTTAATTACATTTTCTGCATCCTCTAGATTAATATTTTTTTCTCATAAATTGGCATATTTTTCATACAGTCATATACATATGCACCATTATCAGATATCAGATATAAATCTCTATCCCCAATCGCCTTTATAATCTGTTTAGACATATGTATATTTCTGCTTGTAGCAATACATATAGCAACATTATTTTCTCTTAATCTATTTATAACTTCTATTGAATATGTAGTAACCATTTTGTTATTTGTCAATAATGTTCCATCTAAATCCGACACAAACAATTCAATATCACTAATTCTTTGATTATCGCTAATTATTTTTTTCGACTTGTTCATTCAATTCCCTCAATAAATTTGAATAAATTTTTTTGCCTTTAATAACTGATGAGAGAGTTGTATCATCAAATGATCCATTCGGATTAAATCTATCCCATTTCATTGGTTTTTAAATCCGCAATATTATTATCCACCTCAGAATTGTTCAGCTTATTATTTCGGATGTCATCAGGAGATAAATACATCATTAAAGAAACCTCTATTTCACCTGCATGCCATATATTATGTTTAAATGTTATTTCTTCAATATTCTCACATATTCTTTTCATATTATTGGAGTTAAGATAATAAATATTATTATATTGTTCGTACAATGATCTTGCGCATTGCTTTATTACTTCTTGATTCCCATTATGAAAAAGAATAAAATATTATTTTTGCCCCTGCTTTTTTTCTAATGAGAGAGCGATATCACAAATATAATTTTTGCATATTGGTTGGAGCTATAGAAATTGTTCCAGGAAAATTTGAAGAGCTCCAAGTCTGTCCAAAAAGGAACTAGAGGTAAATGCGCTAAATTAAACCTTTCGCACTAAATCATTTATAATATGCATGCATATTATATTATCTGTATTTAGTGAAGTACATAACCATGTTGTTCCACACTTCCAAGTGGCACAATTATTGCATCACATAAAAGAATTTTTCTTAGCTTCAATATATGTCATTTGAGACAAATCATACATAATAATTACCTCCTCAAAAATAATTTATTACTATGAATAGACTCACATTTAATTACTCAATATAATTTTTCATTTAGAAATAAGATCCTGTCGCAGATTCAACTGAAATATCAGAAATTGCATCAACAAGTTTATCTATCTCATCCTTAGTATTATAGAAATATAAAAGAAATTCTAACAGTAGATGATTTTTATTACTTCGTTTAAAGTTTTCGCACAATGATCACCACTTCTAACCGCTATACCACGACTAGAAAGAAAACTAGCTGCATCCAAAGCAATAACACCATATGCACTAAATAGAATTGGACCGGTATCCGAATTTTGATTTAAAACTTTGATATTTTTTAAATTCACTAATCTATCTAGTAGATATTTTCGCAATTTCTGTTCATAACGATATATATTACTCATACCAATTTCCATCAGATAATCTACTGCAGCACCCAATCCTATCACTCCTTCAATATTCGGTGTTCCAGCTTCAAACCTATATGGAATACTTTTAAGAATTAATGTTCCATCTGTTTGAAATCTATATGACATATCGCCACCCATTAATAGTGGGTCCATCTTTTCTAGTAGATTATACTTTCCGAACAGTATACCTACCCCATCAGGCCCGCACATTTTATGCCCACTAAAAACCATAAAATCACAATCTAAATCTCTAACATCTATCGGCATATGTGGAACAGACTGAGCACCATCTATAGCAACAAGCATATTATGATTATGTGCAACTTTACAAATTTCTTTTATTGGTCTAACACCGCCTAGCGTATTTGTTACATGTGCAATCACAATTGCTTTCGTTCTTTCGTTGATAGATTTTTCCAATTTATCTAGAGATATACTTCCATTTTCTTCAACATCTATATATTTGATTTTTTTATACCATATTTTTCAAGTCTAAAAAAATGGAAGCAGACTTGATGCATGTTCAATTTTTGTAGTCAAAATAACATCACCAGATTTTTAATAGATTTTCTCCAAAAACTATATGCAATCTGATTTAATCCTTGCGTTGTATTAAAAGTGAATATAATCTCTTCACTTTTTACAATTGATTAATCGAGCTAATGACGTTCTAGTTTGATCAAAGAGTTCATTATTCTCACGTGCAATTAAATACTCTCCTCTATGTATATTAGACGTACTATTCTCATAGAAATTTTTTTATTCTCTCAAGTACACATTTAGGCTTAAAAGTCGTTGCAGCATTATCAAAAATATATATAATTAGCGTTATTTGAAAAAAATAGGGAAATCTGTACGTATTATATTAACATCCATATTTATCACCCAAAAATTATAATTTATACATCTTTATGCTTATACAATAATTGTTTTCTTTCCTTAGTTCAATCGTATTATATGATTGAAACAATAATTTTATGATACTTTCAATCAGTATAATTGCATTAAATTAAATTTATAATTCTTATATTTAACCAAATTCTTAAAAGTAATTCTAATCTGGCATATTTTATGTACAACCCCTCCTATATAGTACTAATAGATAAACAAGGAGGGATTTATCCATGAAAGAAGTTTATATAACAGTTACAGGAACACTCTACCGCTATGGTACAGAAATGGTTGAAAAAGGAGATATCCTTTATCTCAAGAAAGATACAAATAACGAATATGACACTGAATCTATTCAGGTAAATCATATCCCTTTTGGTAAAATCGGATATGTCGCAAACAGCGTTCAAACTGTGATTGGAGAATGTATGAGTGCTGGTAGACTCTATGATAAAATTGGACAAACTGCAGAAGCAGTCGTTACCTTCAAATCCGAGGATTATATCATTTGTAAAGTTGTTTTAGATCCTTCTTTTTCTGAAGTCCAAGCTTACCAGCAGAATGCATGTAACGAAAAATAGCCGCAAGGCTATTTTTTTATTGTCTTTGATAATATGAAACCAATGAGTAATCCAATCACAGAGAAGATTACCCATGCAAATCCAATTTCATACATTGGTAATTTCTGATATAGATTTACTAATCCATCCGTAAATGTACTATGCATGAATGTATAGGATGGCTTAGAAAAGGTATCGATAAACGCAGCGATAATTGTTGCGATAATCGTAGATTGATAGATAATCTTATTCTCTCCTACAAAGCTTCCAACCAACAACAAGAAGATAAATACAATCGTAATTGGATATAGAAATAGTAATGCAGGTAATGAGTACTTAAGAATACGATCTAATCCAAAGTTTGATAATAGGAATGAAATGAGTGTAAAGCCAATCGCATAAACACGATAGGATAGTGACTTCGGAAATACCTCAACAAATGTTTCTGCACAAGAAGTCACAAGACCTATCGCTGTCTTTAAACATGCGAAAATCATAATTCCTGCAAGCAATACATTTCCTATTGAGCCGTAATAATGTTTTGCAAGGATTGCTAAGGCAACACCACCATTTTCACTAGCACCTTGCAGTAGTACAGATTGTGCACCTAAGATTGTTAATCCAAAATAGATGATTGCCATTAATAAGACTGCTATAATTCCACTCTTGAGCGTAATCTTCGCAATTTCTTTTGCGTCCTTGATTTTAAATTCCTTGATTGCGTTAATGAGTACGATCGCAAATGCTAGAGAGGCTAAAGCATCCATCGTGTTGTAACCTTCTAAAAGACCTGTAAAGAATGGTTGTGATACATAACTATTTACTGGTTGTACAGATGTAAAAGCTCCAATCGGTTTGATAAATGCTAATACCAATAAGCAGAATAATAATACTAAGAAGATTGAGTTAATATATTTTCCAATCCAAGTCATAATCTTCGATGGACGCAAAGAAAATAATAATACTAGCGCAAAGAAGATTAATGTATAGATGAATAATCCAAGTTGTGTTTGATCAGCAGAAATAAATGGTGTAATTCCTGTTGTAAAACTAACCGTCGCTGTTCTTGGAATCGCAAATAATGGACCAATACTCAAATATAGGATAACTGTGAAGAAGTAACTAAACCCTGTGGATACCTTCTTTGAGGCATCAAATAGCCCCTCACTCTTTGAGATACCGATTGCGGCGATTCCAAGTAGTGGTAAACCTACACCAGTCATACAGAAACCAATAATCGCTGGAATACTGTTGGCACCGGATAACTGTCCCATGTATACTGGGAAAAATCAAATTACCTGCACCAAAAAACATTCCAAACAACATTGATCCAAGTAATAGATATTCTTTTATTGTTAATTTTTTCATAGAACTCCTTAAATAATACGTGTTGTCCATTCAGTACAATCCACAACACGAGTTGCTAAACCTTCATAGAAATCTGGCTCATGGCATACCATTAGCACAGTTCCTTGATAATCTAATAATGCTTGTTTTAATGAATTCTTCGCATCCGCGTCTAAATGGTTCGTAGGTTCGTCTAATACGAGAATATTCGCATCACGGTTCATTAACTTGCAAAGTCTAACCTTCGCCTGTTCACCACCAGAAAGTACTTGAATACGACTTTCAATATGTTTTGTTGTTAGACCACACTTAGCAAGTGCTGCTCGACATTCATATTGTGTCCAAGATGGGAATGTGTCCCAAATTTCCTGCAAGCATATTTTATCGTTATTACCAAACACTTCTTGTTCAAAGTATCCAATTTCTAAATATTGGTCTTTTTCAATTTCACCGGATAACGGTGGAATAATACCAAGTAGACTCTTTAAAAGTGTTGTCTTACCAATACCATTAGCACCACGGAGAATCACCTTCTCTTTTCTTTCCACAAGGAAATCAAGTGGCTTGGAAAGTGGTGTATCATAACCAATAACGAGTTGTTTTGTCTCAAAGATGACGCGACCTGGTGTACGTGCTGTACGGAATGAGAATTCTGGCTTTGGCTTTTTCGATAGTCTTTTTCAATCATCTCCATCTTATCCAGTTTCTTCTGTCGTGACATCGCCATATTACGCGTAGAGACTCGTGCTTTGTTTCTTGCCACAAAGTCCTTTAACTCCGCAATTTCTTTTTGTTGGCGATTATAGGCAGCTTCTTTTTGTGCCTTGCGTACTTCGTAGACTTCCATAAACTTATCATAGTCGCCTACATATCTTGTAAGTGCACTATTATCCATGTGATAGATAATATTGACGACACTATTCAAGAATGGAATGTCATGTGAAATTAAAATAAACGCATTCTCATATTCTTGTAAGTATTTCTGTAGCCATGTGATATGTTCTACATCGAGATAGTTTGTTGGTTCATCTAAAAGTAAAATATCTGGCTTTTGTAGTAAGAGTTTGGCTAGTAAGACCTTTGTACGTTGTCCGCCTGATAAATCCACAACATCTCTATCCAAACCTAAATCATATAGGCCCAATGCACGTGATACTTCATCAATCTTCGCATCAATCATATAGAAATCATGTGCATTTAGTACATCTGCTAATGAACCAGCTTCACTCATCATCTCATCCATCTGTGCTTCACTGATGGACTCATCTGCCATATCCATATAAAGTTGATTCATGCGACTTTCCATTTCAAAAAGTTCATCGAAAGCTGTCTGTAAGACCATACGTATTGTGCTACCTTTTGTTAAGATGGCTGTCTGATCCATATATCCAGTGATGACATGTTTCGCCCATTCCACTTTGCCTTCTTCAGGAATGAGTTGACCAGTCACAATTTTCATAAACGTTGACTTACCTTCACCATTTGCGCCAATTAAACCAATATGTTCACCTTTCAAAAGACGAAAAGACACATCATCAAAGATGACACGATCTCCAAAGCTATGTGATAAATGTTCAACGTTTAATATACTCATGACTACCTCTTTACTTTAAAATGTTAAAACTTTTCCCCAGTGATGTTTTAATGCTAGTCTCATTGAGATATATGCAATAAGAATCCCTGCAGGAATATCAATGAAATAATGTTGTTTACATAATACCGTACTTGCAAAAATCAGCACGCAGAATACTGCGGAGAAGATACGATAGAACTTGGAGTACTCAGGGCGTTTTGCGACTCCCATATAACAACAAGTACTAATAAGACAGTGATAACTTGGTGCTATGTTTGTACCATAGCGGCCACCATCCATATTGTAAATCCACTGTAGTGATTGATTTAGCACACCAGGATTATCATTAAGAAGGTTCTCTGCAATACGATCCATACGTGTAGGATAGACTGTAAATACAATTGCGCCAATTAAATAAGCCACAAACATTCCAATCAAGAAATCTTTGAAATGGTCCTTTGTTCCATCCTTCGCAACGGCCATTGGACCATAAATCCAGAATAGATAAGACAGGATATATACCGTAATAAATGGCAGATACAGTGGAATTAAATCATCCAACCATGCAATCTTAGTTGTATGCCAGCCAATTCCCAAGCGCAAGACTAATATCATTTGCCCAAAGATACATATATCTCTGCAAAATAAACATGCCAATTCCAGCAATATATCCATACACCGGGATCTTGAAAAATCTCTTATTTAAACAGTCTTCTAACCATTTCATAGTCTTCCTCTTTCACATCGCTTATTATATCGTAGACAATGTAAATCTCCTATCGTTATCATCAAAAAAGGAGGTAAATTACCTCCCTATGCCTGTGTAAGGATGTATCGATATAATAATTCAACTGTATCAACAACATCTCGTACATCGACGACTTCATAACTATGTACATAACGCATTGGAATCTGAACACCACCTGCGATAATACCACCGTTTAATGTCTGCATAAAGCTCGCATCGGTCGCACCAGCCGCATACGCTTCGATTCCGTATGGAATCTGATTATCCTTCGCAACTTTCTTTAAGTCACGCACAAGCTGTGGATGGGCAATCAAGCCACCGATACAAGTAGAAAGTTTATCCATTACCTTGATAGATGTTCCCTTACCTAATACATTAATGTATTCCGATTCTGGAACACCTGGAATGTCTGTCGCAAGACTCATATCTAAGCAATTGCAATATCAGGCTTGATATTTGTTGCGGCTACAATAGCACCACGAGCACCTACTTCTTCTTGGGTTGTAAATACTGCATATAAATCAGGAATGTCTTCTCTACCTTGTAGTAAGCGTACAACCTCTTCCAAGATAAACACGAGTGCACGATCATCAAGTGCCTTACCACCTAATTTATGCTTACCAAGTTCAATTACTGGATAGTCGATCGAAACTGCATTTCCCTCTTCGATACCAAGGTCTAATACCTCTTGGCGAGATTCACAACCCACTTCAATAAAGAATTCATGTACGGAAGAAGGCATTGTTGTACAACGGTCTGGTCTTCCAGGATGAAGTGAATTAATAATACCATTGATATGCTTACCTTCATCTGTCTTAATGATGACGCGCTTGCCAAAGAACTGTTGAGGCGCGAAACCTCCAAGTGTATCTACCCAAATAAATCCTTTACTGTCGATATGACGAATAATCAAACCAATTTCATCCATATGTGCCGCAATCAAAATCTTCTTATCACCAGTTCCTTTACGATGATAAATTAAATTACCAAGCACATCTGTAGAATGTGTGAAGTCTGAATCAGCTAAGTTTTGCTTGATAAGTTCTGCGACTTCTTCTTCAAAACCGCTAGGTCCAAATACGGATGACAATCCTTTGATACGCTCGCGGAAGTTCTTTTCAATTTGTTCACGATTAAATTCCATAAGTTTACTCACTTTCATTTTCTGCATTTAGTATGCATGCATATTGATGACCATTTCCTAGGTCTTTAACTTCTGGTTGTTTGAGTGCACATTCCTCTTTCGCAAAAGGACATCTGGTGTGGAATACACAACCTTTTGGTGGATTAGATGGTGATGGAAGATCACCTTCAATCAATGTATTTTCACTCATCTCTACACCAATTGTAGGAATCGCATTTAATAATGTTCGCGTATACGGGTGTGAAGGATGATTAAATATCTTCACTAGTACCCTCTTCAACAACATGTCCTAAATACATTACTAGAATACGATCTGCAATGTGTTTTTACAACACCTAGATCGTGAGAAATAAAGATATAAGAAATGTTCAATTCTTCTTGTAGTTGTTTTAATAGATTAATAATTTTTGCTTGGATAGACACATCTAACGCAGATACTGGTTCATCACAAATAACAATATCTGGTTTTAAAATAATTGCACGTGCAATTCCAATACGTTGTCTTTGACCACCAGAGAATTCATGTGGATAGCGATTGATCCAAGTTGGGTCAAGTCCAACTAGTTTCATGGTTTCTAATACCATTTCTTCTCGCTCACCGCGAGTTTTCCAAGTCTTCTCAATATCAATTGGTTTCCGCAATGATATCTCGTACTGTCATACGTGGATTTAAGGAAGAATACGGATCTTGGAAAATAATCTTTAACTTCTTTCTCGCTTCGCGTAACTCTTTTCCTTTTAAACTTGTAAAGTCTTCTCCATTTAGGATAACTTTCCCTGAAGTTGGTTCCGTCAAACGAATCAATGATTTTTACTGTTGTCGATTTACCACATCCACTTTCTCCAACAATCGCAAGTGTCTCTTTACGATGTAATACAAAACAAACATCATCAACTGCTTTTACACTTTCTTTCTTTTTGAAATAGTGTACCTTGTTGGTAGTATTTCTTTAGATTTTTGAACTTCAAGAATGATTTCACTCATTGTGCCATCCTCCTTCATCTACCAACAAGCAACGAACGTCATGATCATCATAATGCTTGAGGCTAACTTTCTTTGTAAAACATTCGCCCTTCGCAAATGGACATCTAGGTGCGAACAAACATCCTTCTGGCAAGTTATCCAGCATCGGTACTGAACCCGGGATATCTTGTAGAGAAGATTGTTGTTTATTAATTTGTGGAATTGCATTCTGTAAACCAATCGTGTAAGGATGTAATGGCTTTTCAAACAACTTCTTACATGGAGCGCTTTCCACAAATTGACCTGCATACATGACAACAACACGGTCAACCATCTGATAGATCACTCCCATATCATGGGAGATAAAAATGACTGCAGTATTTGTTTCATCACGCAACTTCTTAATTAAGCGAAGAATCTGTGCTTGAATCGTTACGTCCAAAGCTGTAGTAGGCTCATCACAGATAAGAAGCTTTGGATGACACACAAGTGCCATCGCAATCATAATACGCTGTCTCATACCACCAGATAATCGGGATGGAATATCATGATAAACCTTTTCCGGTTGGGGAATCCCTACATCACGAATCGCAGCGATTGCACGTTCTTTAAGTTCAGTATTTGAAACTTTCTCATGCGCTTTGATAGCTTCTTCAATTTGCTTACCAACTTTCATCAACGGATTTAATGAAGTCATTGGCTCTTGGAAAATCATAGAAATATCTTTTCCACGTATTCTTTGAAACTCTCGTGGACTGAGTGTTGTCATATCTTGACCTGCATAGAATATCGTACCAGCAGCGATTTTTGCGGGTGAATTCAAAAGATTCATAATCGCCGATGCCAGCATGGATTTACCGCAACCACTTTCACCTACAATACCTACAATTTCGCCCTCTTTGATAGATAAATTTACTTTATCGATAACTGGAAGTGGCCCCTTTTCTGACAAGAGTTCTACTTCTAAGTCTTTAATCTCTAATACTGTATTTTGGCTCATAGTTCACCTCTTGAAATACGTAATTTAGGATCTAAGGCATCACGTAGTCCATCACCCATCATGTTAAAGGCCATTACTGTAACGATAATGCATAAACCTGGGAATAAACTGTAATACGTATTACTACGAATAAAATCCTGTGATTCCGCAATCATCGATCCCCAGCTTGGCTTTGGTGAAGGTACGCCTAAACCTAAATAACTTAAACTAGCTTCCGATAAGATTGCGCTAGGAATACCTAACGTAATCGAAACAATTAACATTGGAATACAGTTTGGGAATAAATGCTTTAGGATAATACGTAATGTAGAACCACCATCTACCTTACATGCTTGAATGTATTCTTGGCCCTTTAGCTGCATTACTTGCCCACGAATTAATTTGGCAGTACTTGCCCAACTCAATAAACCCAGTGAGATATATAGATTTGTAATACCTGGTCCTAATGCGTACATTAATGCCATCGCAAATAACAAAAATGGAAACGAAGAAAATACCTGCATTACAAATGAAATTGCATCATCTGTTTTACCACCGACATAGCCTGCTGTAACACCCATAAAGTATCCGATAATTGTCGCAATTAATTGCGAAATAATACCTACTGATAGTGATACACGACAACCATACACACAACGTGTAAAGATATCTCTACCATACTGGTCTGTACCCCACCAGTGCTTTTAAACTAGGTGATAATAGTCGCTCTGACAATGCTTGCTTTTCAGGGTCATAACTAGTAATCAGTGGAGCGATAAAACAAATAATAATCAAACTGATTAGAATGAGTGCTGATACAACTGCGACTTTATTTTTACAAAAACGTTGGAAGGATTCACTATAGAAATTATTTTTCTTCATTAGTTAACCTCCTTTGTTAAACGTATGTTTGGATTAACAACTGCATATAATATATCTACCGCAAAATATACAAGTACACATATCGCTGCCACATAGATGACACCGCCTTGTACAAGCGGAATATCACGACGATTGATTGCATCAATCAATAACTTACCGATACCTGGAATATTAAATACATTCTCGGTAATCATCGATCCTGTTAGTAACACACCAAAGTCGTTTCCAAGAATCGTCATAATTGGAATTAGTGCATTACGGAATGCATGGAAGAAGATGATTCTTGGATAACTAATACCCTTCGCAAATGCTGTACGGATATAATCCTGTTTCATTACTTCTAACATCGACGTACGTGTAACGCGCGCGATCGATGCGGCAGATCGAATGCCTAGCGAAAATGACGGTAATACCCACCATATTGCAGATTTCACACCTGATACTGGAAACCAGCCAAGTTTCAAACCAACAAAAATCTGTAAGATAATCGCAATCCAAAACGATGGCGCTGAGATACCAAAGACAGAAAGCGACATAAGAATACGATCAATAATACGATTGTGGTATACCGCTGCTAATACGCCAAATAATAATCCGATTACGATTGCGATAATGTATGCCGCAATCGCCATCACAAATGTATATTTAAATGCTTGTAAAAATTAAAGTTAATACTGCTTTTACGTTGGAAGTAACTAGTGCCTAAATTTCCTGTAAGTAGGCCTTGTAGCCAACGCAAATATTGGAGTGGCAAAGGCACATCAAGACCTAGTTGGTGTCTAGCAGTTTCAATTGCGTCTTTACTTGCAAATTCACCAAGCATTGCGGCTACGACGTCTCCTGGAATTACATTTAAAACGATAAATGTAAGTAAGGAAATCGCAAAGATAATCATTATTGCCAACAGTGCTCTTTTTAAAATATATTTACCCATGCCTATATCCTTTCATCAATAACAGAAATACAGTCTGTGTGTATGGAATCATCACACACAGACTGCTATCCTAATGTTTTTTACTTTTGTTCTTTTGCTGCTGCTTGTGCATCAATATCTGCATTCCAGAAGTGGTAGATTAAGTTACCTACTGTAAAGTTCTTAACGTATGACTTCGCAATGAATTGGCTCTGTGGATAGTATAGAGGTATGCATGCATAGTCGTCGAATGTAAGAATCTTATCTGCTTCTTTATATAATTCTGCACGTTCTTTTTCGTCTGTAGAAGCTCTACCTTTATCTAACGCTGCATCATACGCTGGGTTATCATAGAACACACCACGATTTACAGAGTTCTTTGAGTAGAAGTAGTTATACATTTGGAAGTCACCATCTGGATATAACGCATTCCAAGTCATGCCTGTTAATGCAAGGTTACCTGCAGCACGATCAGAGTTCCATGTAGCGTTATCAACAATATTCAATGTTAACTGGATACCAACTTCAGCTAAATAACCTTGTAATGCATCAAATACTGTCTTATCTGCTTCACGAATTTCAGCTGTCAGTGAGATTCCATTGCTGTAACCTGCTTCAGCTAATAACTTCTTAGCAGCTTCAGGATTGTATTCTAATACCTTTCTTGAATCATCATGACCAGGAATCTGGTTGTTCAAGAATGATGTTGCAGGAATACCAGCACCAGCAAGAATTGTCTTAACTAATTCTTCACGATTGATAGCGAGTGAGATTGCCTTACGTACATTTACATCAGAGATATATTCACTCTTGAGATTTAGTGAGATGAATGATGTTCCTAATGGATGATATGTATGAATTTCATCACTATGAGAAGATTGATATTGTTCTAATAAACTTGCAGGTAAATCCGCTAAATCAATATCACCATTTTCATAAGCAATTAACTTTGTCTGTGCATCATCATAGTAAAGGAAATGTAGTTCATCAAGATTTACATCACCACCGTGATACTTTTCATTTTTTACAAGTACTACTTCTGTTGTATCATCGTTTGATTGAATCTTGTATGGGCCTGTACCAATGAGGTTTGTACCTGTACCCCAAGCAGCACCTGCTTCCTTTGTTGCTTTCTCTGGGAAAATATTTGCATATGAAGTTCCTAAGTTCTTAACAAAAGGAGCGAATGCATAATCTAGTGTGATGTTGAAGTGATAGTCATCAACGATTTCAAATCCAGAAAGCTCTGTAGCATTTCCTGCAAGCATGTCTTTCGCACCTGCAATCATTGAGAAGTATGTTGTTGACTTGGCTCCTGTAGCAGGTGTAAACATACGTTCAAAGGTATACTTAACATCTGATGAATGTAGTTCTGTACCATCTGTGAAGTAAACACCCTTCTTTAATGTAAAGGAATATACTTTTCCATCTTCAGAAACCTTTGGGAAATCTTCAATCAATACTGGTTCTTCTTCATTGTTATCATCGAAACGTAAGAGTGACTCAGTTACTTCATCTGCAATCGAAGCAGCACCAGAAGATGTACTAATCTGCATGTCTAAGCCTGTTCCTGCATTGGCTTGTCCGAAGCGTAATACTTTCTTCTCAGTTGTTGTTTCAGCTGTAGAGCTGGACTTTCCTGCACTGCATCCTGCAAGCAAGGAAATTGTTGTTGCAATTACTGCAAACTTTTTAATAAATTTACTCATCTTTTCCTCCCTGTACCTTTATCGTGTTGGCGTAAAGTACTATACAAAAATCCCGTCATCACAATATACATTCGTATACTGCAAGGACGGGATATATCATCACGTGTTACCACCTTGTTTTATTGTTTCATCACTGAAACAACCTCATCGAGTACCAACATACTCTAATCCTATAACGGGAATGCCCGGTCATGCCTACTTATCGACACAACAGCTCCAAGACCATTTTCATTACTCATTAACTTGTTCGCTTTCACCTAACCGAACTCTCTAAGAAGTGTTAAAGTAACTACTTTTCTCTTCATCGCTTTTTGTATGTGAATTACTTTAATTCATATATTGTTATCTGTCAAACAAAAATAATTTTTCATTTGCTAAAATTTTTCTTTCAAATACTTTATAGAATTGTATTTATCAACCTATATCGTACGTATTTAATAGCGTTTTTAAGTTTCCAATTTTTTTCTTATCTTGTTGCTGTTTTCTTTTTTTAACCACTACCATAATCATGATTGAAAGAGAAATTACCATAAGGGTTGTATACATCATTGGATTAAAGTAATCCGCTGTCTTTGGTGTCTCCTTAAAGTTTGTAATTGTGAAGCCTGTTTGTACATCGCCAGTTATACTTGTCGTATATCCAGCAATTCTATCTTCATCAATTGTATAGATAATTTCGTGTCCATCGTTTGCATCATATTTTGGTAGATTTGCAAATGTATGTCTCCAGTTATCAGCAGATGTGATTGTGATTGTATCTTTGATAGAACCATCTGCAAGCAGTTTAACTGTAATAGATGTTGCCGGTCGCCCAACCCACTTTTTCTCTACATCAATCGATCTTATTTCAGTGTTTGTATTTGTTATTGTATAACCACTTACCATACTTCCAGTCACTACAGAATCGTAATTTAAAACAGCATCTTCTAGAACCGTGTAGTTAATTTCAGTGGTTGTTCCTGGTTGATATTTTCTTAAGTCAACAAATGTATCCGACCAGTTATTCGCTGCATTCAATACAACTGTTTTCCCCGTATCTACATTATCGGCATATAGATGAATCGTGACTGAAGTGCCTTCTGGTCCTATCCATTTCTTCTTTGTTGCAACATCAATCTTGATAGGATTATCTTTTATAGTCTGTATCGCACCATCCGTAGCAGTTACCTGTAACGTATATTCATCCTCATTCAATTCATATCCTTGAGGGGCCACTCTTTCTTTCACTTTATATGTTCCAACAGGGAGTGCAGCTGAAGTAACTGTACCATCCGCACCTGTAGTTAGTTCAAATGTAGTACCATCCGGTTTAGTAACTGTAAATACCGCATTCGCTAAACGATTCGCATTATCTTCCGCATCTACTTTAATCAGCTTGATTTTATTAGCCAAGTTTCCTGTTGCTGTACCACTTGAACTAAGTGTTTGATAAAACCCACTATCTCCACCATTTTGCTCAGTCGATGTAAGATCTACATGATTTATTAATCTAGTATCTTGTGTATATGTTGTCTTATATATTAGACGATATTGTGTAGCATTTATTGTACCGAGATTGATTGTAAAGCTTCTGTTATCTGCACCAAATGTAATTTTTCCAGCTAAACTTACCGCAACAGGATTACTTGCTTCTCCAAGAGTTGAGTAATCTACACTATATAATTCAAAGCTACCAGGAATATACGTCTCTGTACCATTACCACCTGTTAAATGGTCTGTAATCACAACATTTGTTAAAATTGCTTTCTTGTAATTGATACGTACTTTCCATAAAGCTTGATCTGTAGTACCCGGTACTCCCTCACCGCTCTTCTTAAGAACCTCGTCATTATCTAAAGGTGTTGGGCCATCTAATCTAATAATTTTATTTACAACTTGACCATTTACAGAAACTGAAAATGTATTATTCTGATTGACCAATAAAGATGTATACAAACTTCGATGCAATCTTTATATTTCCCCTAACATCTGTTCTACCTGTTACCCAGTTTGTAAATGTTAGACGAACTTTACCACCTATATCCCCCGGACCAGGTGTAATATGTGCCGTTGCGATTACTGCTGTTCCATCATCACTCATAACATTGAAATCATAAGTTGTTGTATCTGATGGAAACTTCATTGTTTGCGGTAAATCAATATCAAAATAATCACCAGCCTGTAATTGTGTTCCACTAGCATCCCAATCCAACTTCATTAAGAAGCGCTCTGTATACCATACGCTATTCACAGTTTGGCCAGAACTATTCTGTATCTCAAATGAAGTGACTGTAGATGGAACTTGTCTAGCAGGACCAGCCGCAGAAACACGCCATATGATACCTTGAAATAACAAAGTAAACATCATTACTACTGATAATACATACCGAAAAACTTCTTTCTTTCCATTTTCCCATCTCCCATAATCGTCATTCTCCCAAAGCGTATTACGATAACTAACGAATAGATTCTATCCACTTTTATGTGTAACTTGTTATACTAACCTACATCCCTTTGAGTTTCCAATATATATGGCTATACCGATACTTTTCATAGAGTTTTCTACTCATTAAATCTAAGCATACAATATAGCCATCTACATCTTTCCATTATGATAACCCTATATGTTTACATTAACAATTTAAGAAACTATTAATAATATCAACTATATTTCTGTTGTAATTTACATTAGGTTTATGACGTTCTTATCACACAAAAAAGGATATGCAATGCACATCCTCTCATTTCTTATAGGTGTAGTACGCGCTCTTTGATTTCTTGTGTTCTTCCTTGGTTCCAGAATTGTGTTCCAATATAACCACAAGTACGACGTGCTACGTTCATCTTTGTTTGATCTGTATTACCGCAACATGGACACTTCCAAATTAACTTATGGTGCTCATCTTCGATGATGCTAATTTCGCCATCATATCCACATACTTGGCAATAGTCACTCTTTGTATTCAATTCAGCGTATGTAATTGTATTGTAGATATGCTTCATAAGTGCAAGTACTGCAGGAATGTTATTTTGCATATTCGGAACTTCTACATAGCTGATTGCGCCACCCGGAGATAACTGTTGGAAGTCAGATTCTAACGTTAACTTATCAAATGCATTGATATCTTCAGCAACGTGTACATGATAACTATTTGTAATATATGCGCGGTCTGTAACACCCTTGATTATTCCAAAACGCTCTTGTAGACACTTTGCAAACTTGTATGTTGTAGATTCCATCGGTGTTCCATATACGGAGAAGTCAATATTTGTTTCAGACTTCCATTTGTTGCAAGCATCATTCAAGTGCTGCATTACACGCATACCAAACTCTTTGCCCTTCTCTGTTGTATGAGATGTACCAGTCATGTAGTGTACACACTCATATAGGCCACCATAGCCTAATGAAATTGTGCTATATCCATTAAACAATAGTTTATCAATAACCTCACCCTTCTTCAAACGAGCAATCGCACCATATTGCCATAAGATAGGTGCTACATCAGATGGTGTTCCAAGCAATCTCTTATGACGAATCATCAATGCTCTATAGCAGAGATTTAATCTTTCATCAAAGATTTTCCAGAATTCTTCTTCATTACCCTTTGAAGAACATGCCACGTCAACTAAGTTAATTGTTACAACACCCTGATTAAATCTTCCATAGTATTTATGGTGGTTACGATCATAGTTCTCTGCTTCTGCAATATTTCCTAAATCTTTATCTGTAAAACGATCTACTGTTAAGAAGGAACGACATCCCATACATGGATATACATCACCGTTCTTAAGGTTCTTCATTACTTTAGCAGAGATATAGTCAGGTACCATTCTCTTCGCAGTACATTCAGCCGCAAGTTTCGTCAAGTAGTAATACTTACTATCTTCATATACATTATCTTCATCTAATGCATAGATAAGTTTAGGGAATGCTGGTGTAATATAGATGCCTTTTTCGTTCTTAACACCTGTCATTCTTTGCTTGAGCATCTCTTCGATGATAAGCGCAAGGTCATCTCTTGTCTGACCAGCTTCCACTTCATCTAGATACATAAACACTGTTACGAAAGGTGCCTGTCCATTTGTAGTCATCAGTGTAATGATTTGATACTGAATTGTCTGTACACCCGTTGTAATTTCTTTGCGTACACGCAATTCCGCAAGTGCATTAACCTTGTCATTATCAACTTCAATACCTGCTACAGCTAATTCTTCCGCTACATTACGACGATGCTTTTGACGTGATATTTCAACAAATGGCGCAAGATGAGATAGTGTAATTGTCTGTCCACCATATTGGTTTGAAGCTACTTGCGCAATAATTTGCGTCGCAATATTACAAGCAGTCGCAAAACTATGAGGTTTTTCAATTGCTGTACCTGAAATAACTGTTCCATTCTGTAACATGTCCTCTAGATTGACTAAACAACAGTTATACATCGGTTGTGCAAAGTAATCTGAGTCATGGAAATGAATAATACCTTTTTCATGTGCTTCATAGATATCTTGAGGTAATAAAAAACGCTTTGTAATATCTTTAGAAACTTCACCCGCCATGTAGTCACGTTGTGTACTATTTACAGTTGGATTTTTATTGGAGTTTTCTTGTTTTGCTTCTTCATTGTTTCTTTCTAATAAAGAAAGAATCTTTTGATCTGTAGTATTTGCCTTACGAACTAAAGCACGTTCATAACGATATGTAATATAGTTATGTGCCACTTGGAAAACTTGAGCCTTCATTAATTCGTTTTCAACCATATCTTGAATTTCTTCAACAGATACAGATCTCTTTAGAGATTTGCACTTGTTAGAAACACGTTCTGTAATATCATGGATTACTTCCGCTGTTGTACGGTGCGACAAATCTGTAGCATTATTTGCCTTTGTAATCGCATTTTTCAATCTTCGATACATCGAATGCGAGTTCTTCACCACTACGCTTAATTACGTTCATTTTACCCTCCATATAAAAATAGTTGCATTTCCAACTATTATTTCGTATACAAGAATAATACCCTCTCACCAGATGAAATACAAGCATCATTATTATGAAAATTACATCAAAAAAATATGCCTAAAAACTTTCATTTTAAAAAGTCCGCATCTATAAAGGACTTTTTAAAAAAATGTAATAATTTTTCATCAAAAAAATATTTTTTTGTAATTATCATACCAATCAAATCTACCCTATCAAAATTACAAACTACCATGAAAATGAGTATACTTTACTTTCACAATTTGTAAAATTCCTTACACCATAATATCTTGACAAAAAAATCCATCCCTATAGGATAGATTCATTTTGCTTATTCCCAACCCTTTGAAGAATAGTATTCCAAGTTGGTAATTTGTTGATTTGCGTCAATATCGCAGAAGATATAGCAGAAACGATATGGCGTTTCAGAACGATGATTTGCAGTATAATAACTAATTCGCACAAAGTAGCGATATACATCATCTTTTATTGTTACAAGTTGTACATCCTGCTTAAGATACTTCATATCTGATAGGCTTTCAAAAGTAGGATTTGATCCATCTGTAATACTTGCTGGATCTTTCATTCCCTCCACAAAAAACTGTGTATCTGTTTTTAAGTTGTATGCGGAAATTATACTTGATCTTTTGCGTTGCATATTCTTCTGGTGAATCCCAAACAAAAGCAGTTGTCCAAAGTTGATCCATCATTGCAGTATCTGAGGACACTCGCTTAGAGGAAGTGTAAATTGTATCGCTTTCCCCAAAACCATTTACATATCCTGACGGTATTTGTGCCAATTGGTTCTCCAATCCTTCTATCTCATCTAATTGAGATAGCCATTGCACATTTTTACGATTACCCCACTGCCAACTCAGAATAAGAGTAACTACCATGATAAGTGCACATAACAAACATATAACAAAACTAGCTAGTCTTTTCATATTAATACCAAGCCTCCACAGAACTTCCTTTCAGTTCCCTACCATTTGGATTTCCATATTGACTGTAATTTAGAACAAGGTTCGAGAAATGATTTGTACTAACATCATAATACCCCCTGTACCCATGCAAGCATGTTCGCTCCATCGCTTAAAGTCCAAATCACTTTTTGACTTGAACCAGAGAATATAAACGTTGGTGCAAATGACCATGTATATGCACCATCTATCGGATACCATACAGACAAGAAATTCGTATTATCACCAGCAGCAATATATGTCTGCATCGATGTCTGTAATTCTGAACTTACAGTATCTGTTTGATCTTGCAAAGCCTGTGTCTGTGCTTGTGCTACTGCATTTCCAGCATTAAACATCGTTTCAAGTTTTGCATACTCTTCTGAAGATGTTTCTTGTTGTAATGCTTGTGCATCTGCAATCTGTTGTGATAATGCATTTGCTTGATTAGCACGTTGAATAGAGTCCCTTTCAAACTGTTGTGCAGATTGAAATGTCCCATAGGCAATATATACTGCTATAGCTATAAATACTACCGAAAGAAATGTAAATATCTTACGCATAATAATACCCCTTCTTAGCGATTATACCATGAATAGAGAAATAAAAAGAAAGAGGTCTATCAAACCTCTTTCTAAGCATGTTTTACTTGTTGTCAGCAACGATAGTATCAGCAGCTGTACGACCTGAAACGAAGATTTCGACAATCGCATTACCACCTAAACGGTTACCACCATGGATACCACCAGTTACTTCACCAGCAGCGTATAGACCCTTGATGATCTTGCCATCTTTATCTAATACGTGACGCTGTGCATCAACTGTTACACCACCCATTGTATGGTGTGTAGATGGAGCTAGTATTCTAATCTTTAACTTAACGCCATCAAGCTTATAAGTATCAACAATATACTTACCGTTTTCATCCTTTTCAGCTGTACCAATTAATGTTGTCCAACCTGTCTTTGTTGGGTTCAATGTGTTTTCTGTACCTGTCATCAATGCCATATCGTATTCCTTGATTGTATTGATAACTTCTTCTTGTGTGCATTCAAAGCCCAATTGCTTGAATAACTCACCTAACTGGTCAACAGTTCTTGTGTACTGTCTATTTTTAACATCACTTTCCCAAAGTGTTAGATCTTCATCCTTTGGTGTTCCATAAGGATATGGACCAGGAACTAATTGGTTGGAGTTTGCAATATCCATAATTGTTCCGTTTGTACCATTGAAGCTTACACCGTTTTCAAATTCAGCAAGTGATAATACGTCACGTTCACCAGTTTCGTTAACGAAACGCTTACCAGTTGTAGGGTTGATATAGATTGCATAGTGTCCACCACCAAATGCGAGGTTTCCATTATCTACCCAAGAGATAGGCATCATCTGTGTAAAGCCCATACCTGTTGTAGCAGCACCTACTGCTTCTGCCATATCAATACCAGAACCTACTAATGAAGAACGGTTTGTTGTACGTGTATTTGTTGTGATATCTCCATCTGCCCAGTAGTCATTTGTTTCCATAACGCGTTTGATATCTGCAGCATATCCACCAGTTGCGAGTACTACACCCTTCTTAGCATGGATTGTAACTGGAGTTCCATCGTATTGCTCACCCTTAACACCAACTACTTTTCCATCCTTATCTGTGATAAGTTCTGTTACCTTTGTACGTAACATGATTTCGTTGTCTGCATGGTTAGCAGCTGTTTCAAGTAATGTCTTCTTAGTTGTTGCAAAGTATGTATTCCAAACTGTCTTACCCTTTACATTCTTTCCATCTGGATCTGGTGTTCCATCACCATCAAGATCACTTCCCTTGAAGTCATTTTCACGGTTCCATAAAGCACCTACAATAATTGGCTGAATAGAGTTATCAAAGATTGCGCCCTGATCTTCTAACCAACCCTTAAGGTCTTGTCCACCTTCAACAAACTGCTTAACAAGATCATATGAACCATAGATCCATGAAGTCTTTTCAGCATTTGGTCTTAATCCACCATAGTATGTCTGGAAGATATGTAGATTTGGAGTTGAGAATAATGTGATTTCACCTTCAGCCTTACCTGCATCTAACTGTGGCTGTGCCCAGTTCAAGTAAGCCTGAATCTCACTCTTCAATTCTTTTAGTGTGCTTAAGTATTCTGCATGTACACCAGCATGTGACAATGTTTCAATATCACCTGCTACAAATGGTGTTTTATCAAAGTACTTACTATCGAATTCATTTTCATTCCAGTTAAGGATTTCCTTTAATACCTTGATGTTACCAGTAGCATTATGAACTTTATTGTATGTAACACCCTTATAAACACCTGTTGTCGCATCTGGATCTGCTGGATCCCATACTAAGTAGGATTGTGCAGACTGGAACTGTCCACCAGAAGCTACTGTATTACCACCGATTTCAGCGTTTACTTCTAATACAACAACTGAATTACCATTCTGTGCAGACTGTACTGCTGTAGCCATACCAGCACCACCAGCACCAACTACAACAACGTCAGCTGTCTTTTCGATTGCTTCACCAGCTTTATGTTCTACTGTATTCTTCTTAAAAGCCATCTAAATCACTAGCTTCTGCTTGTTTTTGCTGCATCAATTAATGCATTCTTGAAACCGATTGAAGTAAATGTAGCACCAGAGATAACATCAATGCCAGCACCATTAGCTTCCTTGGCATCTGCTACTAAATAATCAAATGCTGGTGTTCCAATATGATTTGTTTCTTTATTATCACTATAATCAATTTCGGAAATACCATCCTTTGTAAATGTAACTGTTAAGTTAATTGGTCCATTATAACCTGTACCAGTACCTGTATATGTACCTTCCTTATAAGTTACCTTTACATTTTCTTTTTTCTTTGCACTATCTTCTTTGTTGCTTGGTGAACATGCAACAAGTGAAATAGCCATCAAAGAACTGAGTCCTAACTTCATGTAATTCTTCATTTTTCCCTCCGTGTGTATTTTTTTAACAAATACCCTAATCATATAGTATCTTACTTCTTATTTTTTTGCTAATGAAATATTAAAAAAACTGCCCATCGGCAGTTTAAAAATTTTATAATTCTTTAACAACATCTTCTACATGGCTTGTAGCCTTAACTTTTTGGAAAGTTTTGATGATAATACCCTGTTCATCAATTAAGTATGTAGAACGCTCAATTCCCATATACTTACGACCATACATCGATTTTTCTACCCAAACATCATATGCTTGAATAGTTTCTGTAGATTCATCTGATAGTAGTGTAAATGGTAAATCATAATTACTTTCAAACTTCTTATGTGACTTGACACTATCCTTCGAAATACCTAACACAATCGCTCCCTTTTCCTGAATTTGTGGTAAGCGATCACGGAAGTTACAAGCTTCTGCTGTACAACCTGATGTATTATCCTTTGGATAAAAATAGAAATTACCTTTTTACCTTTATACTCAGAAAGTGTATGCTCTACACCATTTTGATCTGGTAATTTAAAAATCTGGTGCTTTTACTCCGACATTTAACATTTTTCATATCTCCCAATTCTATAAATCAATGATAATATAATGGTTTTCAAAACCTTGAATTTGCCTATTGATACTGTTTCAGCATATTTAAAATATCACTTGGTTTTTGAATTGCTGGATACTCTCCTATTTCAACACCTTCATGATAAATAATCTGTACTGGATGAATACCTAATGATTTTGCGGCTTTCAAGATTTTTTTAACCTGATCATCAATGAAAATACATTCTTCAGGTTTAAGTCCAGATTTTTCTAATGCATCTTGAAACATATGTACATCCGGTTTTAAAACACCCAATTCATAACTGTACGTATATTGGTCAACATATTCATCTAATTTGAATGCATGGATACGTTTTTTAATATATGGCCATGTATCAGAAATAATTCAATACGATAACCTGCATCCTTTAATGATTGCAGTGTTTCTAAAGAACTTGGCATTAAATTCATCGTCGCAAGATTCTCTACCATATCAACCGCAAGCTTTACTGCATGTTGAAATGTTCCATCTAACTTTGCTTGATCAAATAACGTCAGATAGAAACGGGTATATCTTTCAATCTGCTCCTGTTCGCTTGTCATTTTTGGATTTTCAATAAATGGTAAATACGCTGTGTTGTATGCATGTTGCCATACATTTTGGTCGAGTCTCGAAATTTTCTCTCGAGGAAATAGTTCATAGAATTTTTGATTCAAATTCCAATCACCGCTGCATGGTTCTAGAAGGGTCCAGCCTAAATCAAAAAATATACATTTTATCTGATTCATTATACCTACCTCTTGTTGTTAGTATTATTATATCACTTATATATACTAACAGAGGTATCTTTCTTGAAATAATATTTATAAATTATTACATGCATTCAAAGCAGCGATAGCACCATCACTAGCAGCTGTTGTCAATTGACGAACAGTCTTTACACGACAATCACCTGCTGCGTAAATTCCTTTAACAGATGTGCGGCATTCCTCATCCGCTTTGATAAATCCATATTCATCTGAGATCAACTATATCTGAGAAAATCTGGTTCATTGGAATTTGTCCAATTGCGACAAATAGTGCATCCACATTTAGTGTCTTTACTTCACCAGTATTTTTATCCGTCACTTCAATGGATTGTAGACGGTCGTCTCCGTTCAGTTTTGTAACCGTACTATTCATTACCTTTACAAGGTTTTCTTTACCGTTAAGTTTTACAACCTCAGCTTCATCTGCACGGAATTCATCACGACGATGAATAATATATACACGATTGCAGTAACGTGTTAAGTATTCCACATCTTCAACTGCAACATTTCCACCTCCAGTTACAGCTACATCTTTTCCTCTAAAGAACATTCCATCACAAATTGCACAATAAGATACGCCCTTCCCCGTCAGTTCCTTTTCACGGTCAATTCCGAGTTCTCTACGTTTCATGCCAGTCGCAATAATAATAGCCTTTGCATGATATTCATTCTTGGCAGTATAGACAACCTTTTTCATCCTCACGATTTTCAATCTTTACTACACCTTCAAATGCAAAAGTTGTACCTAAATCTTTTGCTTGGTTAAATAAATCTGTCGCAAAATCAAAACCAGAAATATGCTTGATACCTGGATAATTCTCAATATCTGCAGTATTAATGATTTGTCCACCATATGTAGACTCCTCCAAAACTAAAGCTTTCTTCCCTGCTCTTTGTACATAAATGGCCGCTGAAAGACCAGCTGTACCTGCACCTATAATAATCACATCAATCATAATTTAACTCCTTTTATATTTTATACAACTAAACTTTATACCTCTGCGCAAAATAACACAAAATATATGCCCAATCTTTTATACGTAAACTTTTTTTCATTTATTGTAAACTATCGTGTAAATTTTACATTCTATTATCATAAATTAACAATTATATAATCTTTTCAATATAATTCTTCTGTTAGTTTTATTTTCTTTATATTATCATTGAGTAGCATGATAAAAAAACATATCTTTTTTTATAAAAATATATGTTATATTCTTATGTATGTTTCTTATCAGTATATTTGGAGGGATTAAGATGAAAAAGACATTAGGCACAATCGTATTAGCTGGTTTATTATTCTTAGCTGGCTGTGGTGCAAGCGCATTATCTACTAAGAGCATTTCCGAGAAGTTAACAAAGGAACCAACAAAGGTTTCCGTTATCTATGTTGATCCAGAATCTGGCATTCAACGCGAAACAATTACTGACCAGAAGGATGTAGTTAACGCAATTGCTGATGAATTAAAGACACTTTCAACAAAAAGTTGTTAAAGACAAGGTTTCTTTCAATCAAAAGGATACAGCATTCGGTGTTGAAGTAGCTGACAAGGAAAGTACATATAACGTTACTCTTTACTACAATGGCTACATGAGAGTTCAAAAGTTAGGTGGAGATGTTGTAGTTTACTCTGTAACAGATGAACAGATAGAAAAAAATTAAACACAATCTGGTCTGACTACATGTCTTCAAACTCAGGAAAAATAAAATAGTTAATGCTAGAGATGATATATGGATATCATCTCTTTTCTTATACACATATAAACAAAAAAATGCGCCTCTTGATAGAGTGCGCATTTTGTTTATTCTTGAATCATTGTCTCTTTTGTGTTGATATTGATAATCTGCTTATTGATTACTTCAGCACCAACATACTGTGTTAAAAGATCTGCCAGTTCATCGATAGCTTCTTGTAATTCAGCCACACGGTTTGGTTCTACACATTCCATTGCGATGAATTCAATTGTTGTATCATCTGTTACTTCCGTACGCTTTCCATCGCGCCAGTTCCAGCAACGACAGATAACACCCTCTTCATCATAGTATGCAATTTCACCTGCTAACGGTGGTTCTGATTTATCTGAACCAATTGGCCAGAAGTCTTCTCCACCTTTCATAATACCTAAGTGTAAATCTCCCTTGAAGGCTTCCATATTCTCAGCACCAATTGGGAATGCATACTTTAATGATATTGCATTTGTAATATCAACAGTAGGTGCGATAGAGCCAACTGGCGTACCATGCAATACACGTTTTAGTAAAGCTTCAATCGAACAACGTGCACCCTTCTTTGTAGGGAATTTAGAATATGCTTCGCGCCATGTTTTTACAACTGCATTTTCAGAAATTACATCACTAGTCAAATATTTCTTAGCAGCTTCATTTGCGCCATCTAATAGTACTTTGATTTCAGCAGCCTTTTCATCATCTAAATGAATAGCCTCTTGAACATTCTTTACAGCTAATACCGCAATATTAGCTTCTGGAAATATCTCCCAAAAGCCTTTATCTACAATAAACTTTCTCATGATTATCACCTCTTACACTTCAGTATATCACTTTAAAGTATCGATAATAATAGGTAATACTTGTTTCTTGCGAGATACAATACCCTTTCCAAAATGTTCTTTGTTGAGTATATCACCAAAAGCATCTCCAACAATATTCGACTTCTTCCCTGCCGCTAAAAAGTAGGATCCTGATCCCATAGGATCAGTAAACAGTGTTAATACTAAATCATAATGTTGTGACTCTGCTGTTTCTTCCATGAATGCATGGAAGTGATCTTTGATTGCAAAGTAATCATCTTTCTTACATTGCACCTGTGCAATGGCAATTCTTGTGCCACTAATTCTAAATTCTTTAAAATCATTATATAGCAGTTCTACATTAGTCTTATTTGTGACAGAATCTGAAGCATCCAACATCTCTTGATATAAGTCGATAGCTTTTGTACCAGAAACTTCTTCTAGATACTTCACCATTTCATGATCAAAAGTTGTAGTTGTTGGTGACTGCAAGCACATCGTATCGTTAATAGCAGCACCAAGAAGAATACCTGCAAGATTCTTTGACAATTTAATATGCGATGACTTATATAAGCCTGTAATGATTGCGGCTGTACTTCCTACCGTACGTGCAACGATATTAATTGGTGTCACCGTCTCGATACCACCCATACGATGATGATCAACAATTTCAACCACTTCACCAAACTCTAAATCACGTACAGATTGCATCGCTTCATTATGGTCAACGAGGATAAACTTCTTCTTTTCATAATGGAATAAGTGATAGCGTGAGATAGCTCCTACAACTCTACCGTCTTTATCCAAAACAGGATAGGTACGATAACGCGTCTTGGCAATATGATCACTTACTTCATCTACATACTCTGTTTCTTGGAATGTCATTACATCTGTTGTCATAACTGATTTGACAGATGGTGTTTGATAAATCAAACGTGAACATTCAATAACGGAGTAATCCGTATGCAACATGGATACACCCTTTTCTTTTGCATAGGATAAAGTAACTTCATCTATCCAATCTTCGCCAGATACAACCACTAAAGCTGCACCCGCCTCAATTACAAAGCGTTGAATATCTGGATTATTACGTACAATTACAATAGAATTCTTATATACTTCTGGCTTATCAGACATGGAAGGCATAATCTGTACAATACCACTTGGATGATACTGTTTCGATTCACAATAATACTTACCTTTCAATACTCTTGCAATATTGGTTAAAGTAGCTGTACTTATCAAGTCTTTCAAAAGACTTTCCACTTTCTGCCCAAAAGCTTTGTTAAGTCAGAAACAGATAGCAATCCTAAAAGTCTTTCTTTTTCATCAACGATGAAAATACCTTTATTTTTACGAGATAAAATAAGGTCTAACGCTTCCTTCATTGTTAAATCTGGGCCTGCAAGTAATGGTTCATCCTTCTCTATCTCCGATAACATACATCTAGCTGTATGGATTAGCTTAGGATGTTCAAAACCAAACTTCTGTAATAAATACTGTGTTTCACTCTTTGCCTTGCCTAAAGCACATGCGATAGCATCTTGCCCTAGTTGTTGTTTCAGATGAGCATAGGCGATTGCGGATACGATTGCATCACAATCTGGATTCATATGCCCTGTCACATAGAATGGTTTCATTATTTACCCAACTTTCTAATTATAGTTATCCAGCAAAGCCGCTTTCAGAACGATCCACTTTTTGCAAAGTAATACCAGTGCGGAATTCTGTTGGTGTCATTGCTTTAAATTTGTAAAAGTTAAGATTGAATGTCTTAATATTGTTATAACCTACAGCTACCGCAATATCTAAGACAGAATATGTTGTAGAAATCAATAACTCACTAGCTTTATTAATACGAATGAAATTCAATAATGTTTCAAAGTTCTTCTCAGAATAATAGAGTAATGATCGATTTAATTCTGAGACACTTACACCATGTTCTCAGCCATCGTACTAGCAAGTAACTTCTCTGTATCATAGTGCTTGTAGAGATAGTTGGTTACTTCAAAAGCAACATTCTTATCTGCACGATTATATCCAGATTTTTACTTTGCTATAGATCTTACGGTATTTGTTTGGTGTAATACCTACCTTTTTCAACAAAGTGCTTTGATAGATGCGAAGCATCCGCAAAAACCAAGTAGAATGGCGATTTCTTCAAGTGTCATATCCGTATAAATTAAATAATCTGACGTTTTCTCAATACGAATATTATTTAACAATTTTGTAAATGTAGTACCTGTTAAATCAGTTAACTTCTTTGATAATGTTGATTCTGATATAAAGAATACTTCCGCAACTTTTTCAAGTGTCAAGCGCTCTGAAGAATGGGAATAAATATAACTTAATATCGAATTCTGCATGACGGAAGCATTTTCTTCATTCACTACTTCTTCACTAGCTTTAAAGTAGCGGCGATATGCCACCATTAACTCAATAATTTTAACGAGTGAATATAAGAATGATAACGGCTTTTTAGGTTGCCTGACCAATGCGGAATCAACACCGAGTTCCTTTTTGTAGGTGTGACATGATTCCATCTACGTACTTTGTTTGTTCATCGTTTAAATATACAATCGGTTCAACTGCAAGGAAATTTAGAAGGTCTACACTTTCTTCTTCCAATCCTGGTGTTACCTTGAGCATTGTGTTAATAAACTGATAATCATAAACAACTAAATTTAGGTGTAAGGTATCTCTTACGTCAATAATATCTGTAATTTTCCAAGGTGTAATCGCACATAGTGTATGAGGCTTTATATCATACTCTACGCCATCTACTTTTGATCTTACCAACACCTTTATTAAAGTACATAAAACGAGCAGCCTGGTGCATTAAAGCTTTAGTTGGTTTTTCAATTGCTTCATAGTCAAATGAGCAAAAAGAAATAGGATTAGTTTCCGACGTCCAGCTATCTTGAATCGTTGCTGTCTTTGTCATATATTTTGTACCTCTGTTGCACATATCATAGCATATTTGAATAAAAGCGGAAAGTTCCGACCGTGCTCTCACACAGCCGGAACTCTATCCAAACATATTTGAGTTTTAATTATTTGATTAACATCATTGCTAATGATAGAACAACGATATTTGCGATAGCAATCGCTACAAATAACTTCATACCCCACTTCATGTATGTCTTTAGTTCAACCTTAGCTGCACCTAGACCACCCATTACTACACCAGATGTTGGTGTGAAGAGGTTGATTAATCCGCAACCAGCGCAGAAGATATTGATCATAATTGAAGCGTTGAAGCCTAATGTATTTGCTAAACCACCCATTACTGGCATTGAGAATCCAGCAAGTCCAGATGTTGAAGGAACTAAGAAACTCAATACTAAGTAAATTACATATGATAGAGGAGCGAATACGAATCCTGGAACACCCATCAACATACCTGCTGCCTTGTCCAAGATCCAGAAGTCCATATGAGTAGACTTCATAACGACTGTAATACCACGAGCAACTGCGATAACGATAGCTACTGACAATAGATCTTTAGCACCGTCTAAGAATGTATCAATAAATTCTCTTTCAGACATTCTAGCCATGATAGCGATAAGAACACTCGAGAATGTAAACCAAGCTGCCAATTCAGAGAAGTACCATTGACCTAAAGGTAAACCTGTTAAGACTGAAGTCCATCCAAGTACTGCTAAGTAAGCTTCTTCATCACCAGCAAAGTTGATGTCAACATAAGAAATGAGTGAAGCAATCATAACTGCAAATGAGATTGCAAATACAATTAATACAGCCTTATGCTTGCCAGTAAATTCTAACTTGTTGCCATCATCCTTTGTGAAGTGTTCACGCATATCTTCCTGCTCTTGTAGAGAAAGAATTGTTGAACCTTTATCAGCCTTAACCTTCTTAGCGTAACCTAATACGAAGAAAATAGCGATTGCAAGTGATGTAAACCACAATGCAAAACCAAGAATCATAACTAATGTGTTGTCATAAGGAACGTTAACACTCTGCAATGCAGCCATAGCTGCACCAGTAGCAAATGGGTTAATTGTTGAACCTAATACACCACATCCTGCACCAAGCAATACAGTTGCAACTGCTACCATTGTATCGAAGCCAGCTGCTACTAATGCTGTAGTAATCAAAGCGTAGAAACCGATTGTCTCTTCAGCCATTCCATATGTGGAACCACCGATAGAGAATAAGATCATCAAGATAACGATTAGGACTTCTTCCCTGCCGTGCATCTTCTTAACTAAGTGGTAAACACCAGCTTCAAGAGCGCCTGTCTTCATTACAACACCGATGAATCCACCGATAGCCATAATAAATACGATCAGGTCAGCAGCATCCACAAATCCTCTTGGGAATGCCATGAAGAAATCACTAAACTTTTGCACCGACAACCGTAACGGTTTTGCCGTTAGCAACCATGTCAACTAATTCGCCATACTTCTCAGGGTTTAAACCACTGATTAAGCTATCGCTAATTGGTTGTCCGTTTAAGAATACTGAAATTAAACAAAGTACTGCTAAAATAATAAATAAAATCGTAAACGCTGTTAAAGAGCGTTTCTTGGCTTTCACAGACATACTATCCCCCCTTCTAATTATTTAGTAATAATGGTGCCTGTTTCACCTTGTAAAGCAACTTTTGCTTTTTGTAATGATGTAATTAATGCAGTTCCACCATGTGTGTTATTCTTAACAAATTCCATGCATGATTGAACCTTTGGAAGCATACTTCCAGGAGCAAATTGCTTCTCTCCGATATACTTCTCTGCTTCTTCCAATGTCATTGTTGGAAGTTCCTTTTGATCAGGCTTGTTATAGTTGATGCATACTCTGTCGACTGCAGTTAAGATAATCAACATATCTGCACCAATGGACTGTGCTAGCAATGCACTGGAACGGTCCTTATCGATAACAGCTGCAACGCCCTTTAATCCTTGCTCTGTTTCAACTACAGGGATTCCTCCACCACCAACTGTAATAACGATGTCGCCAGCCTTAACAAGTTGTTCAACAACCTTTAATTCAACGATACGTTGTGGAATTGGTGAAGGTACAACACGACGATATCCACGTCCTGCATCTTCTACAAATGTAAAGCCCTTTTCGGCAGCAATCTTATCTGCTTCTTCCTTAGTATAGAAGCTTCCTACTGGTTTTGTAGGTTTAGCAAATCCTGGATCGTTTGCATCAACAACTACCTGTGTAACAATAGCTGCACATTCCTTGTCAACACCACGAGCCTTTAATTCCTGCTGAATTGCTTGTTGTAAATGATAACCGATATAGCCTTGGGACATCGCACCACATTCTGGGAATGGCATATATGGAGTATTGCCGCCCTTTGTGCATGAGAATTCCATTGCTAGGTTAATCATTCCAACCTGTGGTCCATTACCATGGCCAACAATTACTTCATAGCCGTCCTGTGCTAAATCAACGATAGTCTTAGCAGTATGACGAACTAATTCAAGCTGCTCTTCAGGGGTATTGCCTAAAGCATTACCCCCAAGAGCTACTACTATACGCTTTGCCATGTGATTACTTCAGAGTTGCATACATAACAGCCTTAATTGTATGCATGCGGTTCTCTGCCTCATCAAATTGTCTAGCTTGTGTGCCTAAGAATACATCATCTGTAACTTCCATAGCCTCTAAGCCATACTTCTGGTAAATGTTCTCACCAACTGTTGTGTTACGATCATGGAATGATGGTAAGCAGTGTAAGAAGATAGCAGTTGGCTTAGCCATAGCCATCAATTCCTTATTAACCTGGTAAGGACGTAAGAGCTTGATTCTTGGCTCCCATAATTCTTCTGGTTCACCCATTGATAACCAAATATCTGTGTAAAGAACGTCTGCATCCTTAGCACCGATCTTGATATCATCTGTTAATTCGATTTCAGCACCTGTCTTGCTAGCTACTTCTCTGCACTTAGCAACAAGTTCATCAGAAGGCATTAATTCCTTAGGTCCGCATGCGCAGAAGTGCATACCTAACTTAGCACAAACAATCATCAATGAGTTAGCAACGTTATTACGAGCGTCACCGAAGAATGTTAACTTGCGGCCTCTAACATCGCCGAATTCTTCCTTAACTGTTAAGATATCAGCCAACATCTGTGTTGGGTGATATAAGTCTGTTAAACCATTCCATACAGGAACACCAGAATACTTAGCAAGTTCTTCAACTACTTCCTGCTTGAATCCACGGTATTCGATACCATCATACATACGACCTAATACCTTAGCTGTATCTTCTAATGATTCCTTCTTACCCATCTGTGATGATCCAGAATCTAGGAATGTAACACCCATACCTAAGTCACGTGCACCAACTTCAAATGCACAACGTGTTCTTGTAGATGTCTTTTCGAACAAGAGAACAACCTGCTTGCCCTTTAAATAACTGTGGTCAACACCGTTAGCCTTTAATCTCTTGAATTCAGCAGATAATTCCAAGAAATATCTGATTTCTTCTGATGTAAAATCTAATAGTGTCAAAAAACTTCTTCCTCTAACATTAACGCCCATAATAGCTCCTTTTCTTTTTTTCTATTTTTATGGTTATTCGATTTTTAAACTTAGTCTTCACGAACTAATGGCATGGACATACATCTTGGTCCGCCACGTCCTACGCATAAGTTGGATGCTTCTAATTCTAATACTTCAAATCCATTATCCTTTAGATATTGGTTTGTAACATAGTTACGCTTGTAAACGATGATCTTACCTGGCGCAATTGTCAATGTATTAGAACCATCATTCCACTGTTCACGTTCAGCTGCTAATGGATCGCCAGCTCCGCAAGGGAATAAACGAACTTTATCTAAGCCCATGAACTTAGCAAGAATATCTTCTAACTTACCTGTATGTTCTTCGATATGAACATCATGATTTGCACGATCAGCTGTTAATGCAAATACCTGTAATGTTCCCATGATACCTGGGTGAATTGTAAATGCATCAGTATCAATCTGTGTAAATACTGTATCTAAGTGCATGAATGCACGTGAATTAGGAATATTGAAAGCTAAAATTGTCTCAATCTTATTTCCTTCGTTTTCATAGAACATCTTCATAGCTAAGTCCTGAATTGCTTCAGCCTGTGTTCTCTGTGAAATACCGATGAATAAGAGTTTTTCATTAACGTTTAATACGTCTCCACCTTCGATATGGAAGTGGTTGTTACGTCCATATAAGTCTGGAACATTTCCAGCATATTCTGGATGGAATCTGAAAATGTAATCTGCATAGATTGTTTCACGGTTTCTTGTTACAGAATACATTCTGTTAATAACTGCACCATTACCTACAGAAGCGAATGGGTCGCGTGTAAAGTATAGGTTTGGCATTGGGTTTACTAATAAGTGTGAGTTAGTCTCAAGACGGTCAACTAAGAAGTTTGTGTGGATCTCACCAATTTCTCTGAATGTGATACCAGCCATAGTCTTTAGAACTAATTCCTTATTGTTTGTAAACTTAGCTAAGTAATCCTTAATGATCTTATGATATTCAGCTGTATGAACACCTGATTCAACTAACCACTGATCAAGGAACTGTTCCTTAATTTCTGGGTGAGCATCTAAAGTTTCAGCCATTAAGTCTTCTAGATAAACAACTTCTACGCCATTGTCGCGTAAGATCTTTGCAAAACGGTCATGTTCAACCTGTGCTTCATAAAGATCAGGAATATCATCAAATAATAATTCCCCTAATGTATCAGGTGTAAGATTTAATAATTCTTCTCCTGGCCTGTGTAATAAAACCTTTTTGAGTGTTTTAATTTCACTCGTTACATGAATGTTAGACATTTGCTTTCCTCCTATTGTCTTTTCATTTGGGCTACATATCGCGCGCATGATATGTAACCGGTTTCAAATCTATACTATTATTGTATACATATTTTTTTCTATAATTGGAAACATAATGCCTAAAAATTTTTGTATTTTTTTGTAAACATCATCTCATTGCTTTTTGTCAAGAAATGCCTAAAATTCACAAGAAAAACCCCTATATCACTATAGGGGCACTGTTTATCGTTCTTATTGTGGAATTACATTGATTCAGGTGCTTCTACACCAACAAGGTTTAGAGCGTTCTTCAATGTTATCATTGTAGCCTTCACTAAGCCTAAACGTTGGTTTGTTAACTCAGGATCTTCTGGGTTATTGACACGTGAACTGTTGTAGTAGCTGTGGTAAACCTTTACAAGAGAAATGATATATTCAGTAATCTTGTTTGGCTTTCTGCTTGCTGCTGCATTTGCAACTTCGATTGGGAATTCACTGATGAGCTTCATCAACTGTAATTCCTTCTCATCGCTTAGACGATCATAAGTAGCTACCTGTGTGAATGCAGGAATCTTAGGATTGTTCATAATGGAATGCATACGGGAATATGCATACTGTGCATAGAATACAGGGTTGTTGTTATCTTTAGAACGAGCTAACTTCATATCGAAATCCATGTGAGTCGCAACGTCCTTAGAAACGAAGAACCAACGAGCAGCGTCAACACCTACGTCTTCGCAAAGCTCACGAATAGTAATTGCGTTACCTGTACGCTTGGACATCTTCACTTCCTTACCATCCTCAACCATACGTACCATCTGGATGATATCAACCTTAAGTGCATCTGGATAACCTAAAGCAGTTAGAGCAGACTGCATACGTGTTACATAAGAATGGTGGTCAGCACCCCATAAGTCGATTAAGTGGTCATAGCCTCTTTCAATCTTATAGATGTGGTTAGCGATATCTGGTGTTAAGTAAGATAATGTTCCATCACTCTTACGTAATACACGGTCCTTGTCATCACCATATTCAGTACTCTTAAACCATAGAGCACCATCCTTTTCATATGTTAGACCCATATCAGCCATCTTTATTAAGCAATCATTGATACGCTGACGATTGTTTTCATAGAAGAATGTTTCATGTTGGAAGTTTTGGAAATCACAACGATATAGTTTTAAGTCATCCTCAATCTTCTTTAATTCTAACTCAACACCTGTCTTCTTGAAGTATTCAAGACGTTCTGCAGGATCAGCATTCAACCACTTATCACCATCTTTTTCTGCAATCTGATTTGCGATATCGATGATATCCTGTGCATGATATCCATCTTCTGGAAGTGGATATTCTTTTCCAAAGTGCTCAAAGTAACGAGAAATTAAAGATTCACCTAACATCACAATCTGGTTACCAGCATCGTTAACATAGAACTCTCTGTAGTTGTTATAACCACTTGCTTCGTAAAGACGTGAGATACAGTCTCCCCAAGCAGCGTTACGAGCATGTCCACAGTGTAAGTCACCTGTAGGGTTAGCGGATACCCACTCAACCAATACATTCACACCTGCACCAGTGTTATTCTTACCATAATCATCACCTGCGTCGATAACAGTATTAATCACTTCAGCCAAAGCATCTTTCTTCAAGCGAAAGTTGATAAAGCCTGGCTTTACAACTTCAATTGAAGAAGCTTCTGTGTAGATTTCCTTTAACTTTTCAACGATAGGTCCAGCTATATCTAATGGACTCTTATGCAATGTTCGGGAAAGGCGCATAGCTACACTAGTTGAATAGTCTCCCATCTTTGGATCACGTGGGGTTTCAACAATCAATATTGAATCATCTGCGTCAATATCGTACACTTGCTTCACTGCCTCACGGACAGCTGAACTAATTTTGCTTTCAAAATCACTCATCTTTTTGTCCTCCCTCATTTGATAGCATAAATATCCTAATAAAAAAACCGCTTGTAGCGGGCTTTTTATAAATGGCGCGCCGAGCAGGAGTCGAACCCGCAACCTTTTGATTCGTAGTCAAATGCTCTATCCAGTTGAGCTATCGGCGCATTCGGTGTTATCACCTTGCTTTTTAATAGTATTCCATTCCCCTAGAAAATACAAGCCTTTTTCAGAAAAAAGTATTGTAAAATCAATGAAAAAAATAGTACTTGTGAAATACATGCAAGCACTATCAAATAATTGTTTCAAACATATATACAGCGGTAGGAATAATTTCATCATCAAATAAATAGGAATCATGATGTAAAGAAGGACATGTTCCCATTCCAACAAAGACAAACATACATGGTGCAAACTTCTTATAATAGCCAAAATCTTCACTGGCACGAATTGGTTCAGATAATTCTTCAACCTCTAGACCCGCAATATTTAATTTCCTAACAGTTTTATCTACTAGAGATGGATCTGCGTAATTTTCATCAAAGCGGTCAAACTCTTCAATGCTTACTTTAAACTTTCCATTTAATCCCTCAAAGTAAGCACGAACATATCCTTCTAAGACAGCTAGTTCATTTTCTTTAGCCGCCCGTAAAGTCAAACAAATTTCCCCATTTGCTGGCGAGATGCCAAAGTTCAAACTACCCACATTCATATGGATAATCGTAATCATTGCAAGTGAACTGAAGTGATTATTCGCAAATGTAAATGGTTTAAATCCAGTCTGCTTTGCTAGAGGTTCAATCGATTTAGCAAATGCAGATAAAGCATATACTGGATTAAGTCCTTTCTCAGGTTCTGAAGCATGGCTTTGTACTCCTGTTAAAGAAATGCGATACCCAACCGAAGCACACATGACTGTCTCTGGTCGATAGTAAATCACATTCTTTCTTAAGTTAGGCATATTGTGCAGGCCAAAAATTTTATCCACATGATACTTTTCAAATAATGGTTTGCAGATAGCGGCACCACTACCATTTTCTTCGGCAGGTTGGAAAAGATAGATAACATTATACTCACTTTCTCTATCCTCTTCTTCTAGCATCACACCCAGCAAAATTGCAGTATGTCCATCATGACCACAGCCATGAAATGGTGTATTTGAAGAATTCATTATCGCATCATGATCTGCACGTAATACAATCGTCTGCTTAGTAGGTTGATATGGCTTCATACAATACAACCAATCCCCTTCATCAAACACGAGATAACTAGACATATTTTGTGCGATAAATTCTTTAATTAATTTTCGTGTATTTACTTCGTGATTAGACAACTCTGGATGTTCATGTAACACATGGCGAAACGCAATAATCTTGTCAAGATTTTCCTGTTTCATACAGATACTCCTTTGCGCACTTCTATCATTGATTCTATGCCTAAATATTTTTGATTACAAATCTCACAATGTCATCATTTTTCTTGAAGTTTATCAACTACCCGTTGCATATCATCTGGTAATTTGCATTCTATCTTTATCTGCTTCTTTGTCTTAGGATGGATAAACTCTACTTTCCAACAATGTAATGCTGGTCGCTTCATCGCATGCATACTGCCACCATAGAGACGATCACCAATCAGTGGATGTCCAAAATAAGCCATACCTGCACGTATCTGATGTAATCTTCCAGTTTCAATATGAACTTTAATCAAAGAGAAGAAATTACCCTCGATAATCACTTCATAATTGGTAATACAATTTTGACCATCCACGGTCACACTTCTTCCACGTATTCCCTTCTCTTTTCCTAAGGTATACGTTAAAGTCCCACTTTGTTCTTCAAACTTTCCTTTTACGATAGCCAAGTATTCTTTATGTAATAATTGTTCCTCGCGAGCAGAAGCTAGTAAAGCTGCCATTTGCTTTTGTTTTTGCATATACAACAATGCCTGAAACACCTTTATCTAAGCGTCCAACTGTTCTAACTGTAAAGTTATCATCTTGATAGTAGCGTTTTAAAATAGACCCCATATCATCATTAAAATGTTCTGCACTCGCATGGCTTGGAATTCCTGCAGGTTTATTCACCACAACAATATCAGTATCCTCATAGAGGATGATTGGTTTTAATTCTAACTGTGGCTCTTCTGTCCGTATAGTCACTACATCGTTTGTATGTACCTCTTGTGTCAATCTGCACTTTTCATCATTGAGATAAATCGAACCAGACACATGAAATCTACTGATTTCACGGCGCGAAAAACCCATTTGTTTCGATAAGATATTCTTAACAAGAAGACCATCTTCACTTGATTTAATTTTCTTTTGTTTTGCGATTTTCATGTTCAAATTATAACGCAAATCAATCTCTAATCAAAAGAGAGAATGCTATTGTATAATCATTGTTGAGAGGTACGTTATGTTAAAAATCAATCAGATTCGCTGTGAAGTTGGTGAGACATTTTCAATTCATCACATCGCAAAGAAATTACGCTGTTCTATTCATGAAATTCACTCCTTTGAAATCGATCGTGAATCTATCGATGCTAGGGGTGACGATCTTCACTATTCCTATAGTGTATACGCATCTATTAAAAACGAAGATAAATATCTCAAGAACCGTGATGTAAAAAAAGAATCAAAAGAAGTTTATATTCTCCCAACAACCACGAAGGCTCCAATACAAAGACCTATTATCGTTGGATTTGGACCAAGCGGAATGTATGCCGGTCTTATCTTAGCGGAAGCAGGACTAAATCCAATCATTATTGAACGTGGCCAAAGCAGTTGAACAACGTACCAAAGATATCAACGAATTCTTTACCAAAGGGAAACTTTTAGAATCATCCAACGTACAGTTTGGTGAAGGTGGTGCTGGAACCTTCTCAGATGGAAAACTAACGACACGCATGAAAAACATACGTGTTTCAAAGGTATATGAAGAATTTATAGAAGCAGGTGCTAACCCTGCCATTCAATACCAACAACGTCCTCATCTAGGTACTGATGTACTACAGACAATTGTCAAAAAGATACGTGAAAAGATTATTCGTCTTGGTGGTGAAATATACTTTGATACCAAACTAGAAAGCTTATATTTAAACGGGAATCAAATTGTTGGTATTCATACAAATAAACAGGACTTTTCAACCGATAGTGTCATACTATGTACTGGCCATAGTGCGAGTGATACATACGAAACACTACTTGCACAAGGTGTAGAAATAACACAAAAAGATTTTGCGATTGGCGTACGTGTCGAACATCCACAAACCCTCATCGATCAAAGTACCTATGGTAAACACTATGGTCATCCTGCGCTTAAGGCATCTTCGTATCAATTAACTGCCAAGACATCTGTCAATCGTGGTGTATATTCATTCTGCATGTGCCCAGGTGGTGTGGTTATCCCTGCATCCACAGAACAAAATTGTCTTGCAGTAAACGGTATGTCCTACAGCATGCGTGCAGGTAAGAATGCTAATAGTGCTATCCTTGTACAGATTCCACGTAGCGACTTTGATCAAGGACACCCTCTTGATGGTTTTCAGTTTCAGAAGAAATTAGAACAACTAGGTTACCACGAAGGCTTTGTAGCACCTGCACAGAATATCAAAGACTACTTGAATTACATCCCTTCTGATAAACTTGTCATTCAAACTTCTTATCCACGTAACACAATTATGAAGGACATGCATACATTCTTCTCCGATGAGGTTAATCAAGCAATGGAAGAAGGCATGAAACAATTCGATAAGAAGATACATGGTTGGATTGAAAAATGGCATCATGGTCGGACTTGAAACACGCTCTTCTTCTCCAATCAAAAATACTTCGTAACGATAATGGATGCAGTTCTACCATTAATGGATTATATCCATGTGGCGAAGGTGCTGGATATGCTGGTGGTATTGTCTCTAGTGCCGTAGATGGCATCAAACAAGCCGAAAATTATATTGCACATTTAAATCGATAAAGAAAAAAATGCAGACCCATATCTGCATTTTTTCTTTATCTACCACGATTCTTTTTTTCTTGGCTTGTAATTCTTTGATTGATGACGCGGCTTTCTATCACCAGACTTATGTGACTTGCTTGGCTTTGTAGACTTATGCAACGATTTATTTGATGCACCAACATCACGCTTCTTACTCTTATCACTACCACTTCTAGAATCTGACTTCTTCTTAAATGGTGGACGACGATTTGATTTACCAGAACTTGCCTTCTTACGCTTTAGTTCGATAGAGTATTCCGTTTTTATTAACGGAATCTCTTTCTTTAACATCTTCTCAATTGACGCAAGCAAACCTAATTCTTCATGACAACACAAAGAGATTGAAATACCCTCTTTACCCGCTCTTCCAGCTCTACCAATACGGTGGATATAAGACTCATCTTCCTCTGGTAAATCATAGTTGAATACATGTGAAATATCTGAAATATCAATACCACGTGCCGCAACATCTGTCGCTACCAATACATCTACTTGATTAGTTCTAAATCGCTGTAATGCATTCTGACGTTGACCTTGTGTTTTATCACCATGGATTGTAAGAACCTTGATACCATCTTCTATTAACTTCTTAGTTAAACGATCGGCACCAATCTTAGTTCTTGTAAATACAATGGCCTTAGTAACTTCTGGACTTACAAGCATATCCCTTAGGACACGCTTCTTATCTGCCTTTTCACAGTATACAAGATACTGGGTAATTGTTTCGGCTGGACTTGCTGGTGGAGCCACACGAATATCCACTGGGTCATGTAATAATTCATTAGCTAATTCTTTGATTTCTTTTGGCATTGTTGCAGAGAACATAACAGTTTGACGAACTTCAGGAATACGGCTAGCGATTGTACGTACATCACCGATAAATCCCATATCCAACATACGATCCGCCTCATCAAGTACAAATATTTCAATATCACTTAAGACAATCTCACCCTGAACCATAAAGTCATTTAAACGACCAGGAGTTGCAATTAAAATATCACAACCACTGCGGAGCGCTTTTCTTTGTGGGCCAGATGGTGCACCACCATATACACAGCATGCACGTAGTTTTAAATATCTTCCAAACTTCTTAAAGTTCTCAAAGATTTGAACAGCTAACTCACGTGTCGGTGTTAATACCAGCGCACGAATCTGATGTTTCTTCTTATATTCAAGCTTATTTAAAATTGGCAATGCAAAAGCGGCTGTCTTACCTGTACCAGTTTGAGCACAGGCAACGATGTCCTTCCCTTCTAACATAACAGGGATTGCTTTCTCTTGGATTGATGATGGTGTTTCATACTTCGCCTTACTAACAGCACTCAGTATCGGCTCCTTAAGTTCTAAATCTGTAAAATTCATAAATCTCCTCTGCTTCTTAGTCTCATCAAAGAAAAACTGATCGAGCTTTTGTATTCCCGACCAGTATAATCAGTTTTCTATAAAAGACTCATAGATATTACTGTATATTCCTTATTAGCGCAACCATAACACAGTTTTATAATGTTATTTCATCGTCAGAATCACACTGAATACTATAAGATTCATTCAGATAATAACTCCTCAATAAATTCAATATCACTTTCTTTTAATAGAATAATATGATTTACTCCATTTGGAAAAATATCAATTTCATCTTCACCAGATTCAGTACCAATAGCAGGATAATAGTCTATGACTTTTCCGATAATGATCAAATCGTTGCAAGTAAACACTCTTACATGTTTCTCAAAAAAATCACTTAGTTTCATAAAATATATATTAAAAGCAATACGCTTCTCCAACATTTTTCATTTTAAGAGCGAGCAACGGGAATCGAACCCGCACATCAACCTTGGGAAGGTTGCATTCTACCATTAAATTATGCTCGCATATGTCGATTATATTGTATCTAAAATGACTAACCCATACAACATCTGCTAAAAATAAATCAGATGAAAAAAATACAGATATTAAAAAAAGTTAATACAATGGTATGACGAAAATAAACGCAGTTTGCCTTGGCGTGATACGGGAAATCCTTATGATGTTTGGCTAAGTGAGATTATGTTACAACAAACACGAATTGAAGCTGTCAAACCAAAGTATCTTGCATTTAAAAAAAGAGTTACCCAATATAGCTAGCTTAGCAAACTGCGATGATGATCGTTTAATGAGACTTTGGGAAGGTCTTGGATATTATAGTCGTGCTAGAAATTTAAAAAAATGTGCCAAGAAATTGATGGAATTTTATGATGGTAAGTTACCAGAAAACTTTAAACATCTAATGGTACTCCCTGGCATCGGCCCATATACTGCCGGTGCTATCGCTTCGATTGCATTTAATCTACCAGCACCTGCAATTGATGGAAATGTACTACGTGTACTCACAAGATATTATGGAATAATAGAAGACATCCGCTTACCAAAGGTAAAAGAAGATGATTGAAGAAAAAAACTCAATGACTTCTACAGTTATAAACAGCCAAATCTTAGTTACGCCTCTTTTAATCAAGGTATTATGGAACTGGGTGAAACAATTTGTGTACCAAACGGTGCTCCCCAATGTACAAAATGTCCACTCAATAAAAACTGTTACGCATATCAAAATCAGATGACAGACAGAATCCCATATCGCTCTTCTTTAAAAGATAGAAAGATATTAGAGCGTACCCTCTTTATTATTCGTGATGATCAATCCTTCTTAATTCATAAGCGACCTCATGAAGGACTTCTAGCAGGATTATATGAATTCCCTGGCGTTGATGCACATCTAACAAAATCAGAAATGATTAGTCATATTGAATCCTTAGGGTTTACACCGCTTAGGATCACAACTCTACCTGAGGCAAAACATATTTTTACACACTTAGAATGGCACATGCGTGCATATGAAATTAAGGTGGCTGAAATCCAACATCCATTAGATGAACATTACTATCTCGTAAATAAAAAGGAATTGCAATCACTTGCAATCCCTTCTGCATTTAGAAAATATACTGATTGGTATTCTCTTAGAGACTAACTCATTTCTTGCAAATGAGTTTTTTAGTCTGCACTACCATCTTGTTCAATCAAATACTTCACCGCCTCAATGGCGGCTTTGATTGCTAGGTCTGTATCGTGGACTTGTGGGTTTGGTAAACCTGCTCTTTGACGTTCTTGGTTTGCGACTGTCAGAAGAACAGTGCCACAACGAACATGTAAATAACTAGCTATGATAAATAGAGCTGCAGATTCCATTTCAGAAGCCTTTGCACCCATCTTAAGCCAAGCATCCCACTTACGAATTAAATCTGGTCCATTCGGAAGTGTTTCTGGACGATGTTGTCCATAGAAAGCATCCTTACACTCAACAACCCCTGTATGATATGGATGTTCAACACGACGAGCACCTTCTACCAAAGCATTTACAATATCTAAGTCTGGAACAGCTGGATATTCAATAGGAGAATACTCCTTAGAAGTTCCTTCCATACGAATTGCGCCAGTTGCGATAACTAGATCACCACTCTTCACGCTTAAATCCATACCTCCACATGTACCTATTCGGATAAATGTATCTGCACCAACTGCAGTTAGCTCTTCCATCGCAATGGAAGCACTCGGTCCCCCAATACCTGTTGAAGTAACAGATACCTTTACACCATTTAACCATCCTGTATAAGTTACATATTCACGTGAGTCCGCTACAAGTTCAGCATCATCGAAATACTTCGCAATTTTGGCACAGCGCTTTGGATCACCTGGCAAGAATACATATCTTCCAACATCGCCTTTTCCAACACCAGTATGATACTGCTTTCCACTACCCTCACTATAATCAATCATAAAAATATCTCCTTCTACACATTATAACGATAATAATCAGTCTTTCTATTGATGTAATTATAGCAGACCACTATATTAAATACATAAAATTACGTTAGATATGCGCTAAAATCCGCACATATTTCTAGGCAAGCAAATTTTTTTGATTTTTTTGAATAAAATGATTGCAAAGAAATTCTAGACATGCTATATTATACAAGCACTTGGCGCGTTGGTGAAGTGGCTTAACACACCGCCCTTTCACGGCGGCATTCACGGGTTCGAATCCCGTACGCGTCACTTTTTATTTTAGGGGCATCGTACAATGGTAGTACATCGGTCTCCAAAACCGCTGATGGGAGTTCGATTCTCTCTGCCCCTGCTGCTTACAGTGGATATAAGTCATGCATACACGCATGACTTTTTTTAATATATACCAAAAAAGCAAGAAGTTAATCTTGCTTACGTAATGGCTTTACACGCTGGATAGCAATTGTTGCTACAAATCCAGTTAATAATCCGGTTGGAATAGACAATAATAAGAAATATGGTAATACAACAATAAATGCCGGTTGCATATAGAAGAATGTAACAACCAATACTTGACCTAGCGAATGTCCAATAGAACTCATAACGGAAGTAAACATCAAGGAAGACCTTAATAAATCCATTAAAATTAGTATCAAACTCGAGAGTACTACACCCGCTAAACTAATCCAGAATACACTTCCAAATATCGTACCCGTCAAAAGATTGCCAATCAATACACGCATTGTATTTACAATAAGCATCTCCTTAATACCTAACATATGTAAAGCAACCAAGGCCATAATATTTGCTAGACCAATACGGAAGACACCCATTAAAGGAGGTATCATTGTAGTTTCTAAAATATTCAACGTAATCGCAATAGCAGCTAATAGTGCCAGTACTGTAAAACGCTTCGTTTTAGCTATACTCATTTCACACCTACATACTCAGATAATAGATTTGCCGACCCAATAAAGACATCGTTTGGAAGACAAGTAATTGGGATAATACTATTTTCATCTGCCCAACCCATTTTTACGCATAGTTGATTTGGACAATCGACCTCACGTACATGCCACTTCTTATCTTTCACTTCAACGTGTACTTCACCTACATTACCTTCAACAACATATTCACCATCAACACCTGAATCGAACCATTGTACAACTTTTCCACGATGTACAATACCCACCCAGATTCCAACTGGCTTTTCTGTTGGAACACCAAGAGAATCTGTATTAGTACTAGGTTCTGTACTTGGTTTTTGCAGTCGGTTCTGTACTAGGTGTTGGAGTTGTTTCTGCAGTTGGCTCATCCTTCTTTGTAGGTTGTTTTTTTATTTTTTTAGTGATATTGAGACCAATAATTCCTAATACTGCAATCAAGATAATACTGATCAAGATATATATTTCTTTCTTCTTCATAATGACAAGATTATAACATGTTTAACCCAAATTATCGCCCCTAAGTTTGTTATAATAACAACATGAACAGAAAGCAGAAGTATATTCAGTATTTGATATTTCCTATCATCCCACTCGTATTTACAATACTATGGCTTGTCTATGCTGGATATGAAACGAATATCAGTGTCTTACTTTCTAAATCTAAAATTCGTATCTTTTCCCAAGTTTTATGTGGAATTTCACTCATATATCTGTTTTGGAAACTAAAGGATACGACCAAGCAATATGTTAGAGTTTTTGTTCTTTCTTTGTGCGATACTCACACTTATATTTCCTTATATTGAATTAACGTTTGTCAAAAAAACATGCATCTATTATTTGCATATTCAACGTTAGTTCTTTATGTATTTCTGATAAAAGATTTAGCTCAATTTTTTTCCAGTATCGGACATTATTTTTTTTACAGCATGCATCTTCTGTTTCTTTGATTGTATTCTACAGATGAAGATTACCGGTTTTATCTGAAGTTATATTTCTTTGGGTTAATGCATATATCTTAGTAAAATAAAAAAATCGAATCACTAAGATTCGACTTTTTACTATTGATTAATTTCAGATACTTTCTTGCGTTCAGGACTTAAGTTATCGCAATAGAAACGTACAGCAACTGTACCTAATGCACAGTTATCTTCTGTTGGTTCAACGATATAATAGTCACCTTCAAGCATGCAGTTATATAAAGCTTGGCAAACTGTCTTAAGGTTATCCTTACCAGCTTCAAATTGAGTTAATAATGCATCAGCGCTTAATTCAATATAGAGCCAATCCAATGCCTTTGCTTCACCCTTCTTCCAGTTGATTGCGTCTTCGTAATCTTTTACCGTCTTTAAATCTAAATCTTCAACCGTAGCCTTAACTGTCTTCTTAACTGCCTTCTTTTGCAGTTTCCTTCTTAACAGTCTTAGCCGCTGGTACTTCCTTCTTTACTTTCTTTGCAGTTGTAGCTTTCTTTTCAGTAGCTTCTTTCTTTTCAGCTTTCTTTGCTGGTGCAGCCTTCTTCTTTGTAGCCTTCTTTTCAACTACTTCTTTCGCTACTTCTTCTGCTACTTCTTTAACAGTTTTCTTTGTTGGCATGTTAGCAAATCCTCCTTTTTTTCTACTGCTTACGCGAATTATATCACAATTTTCATTATAATTTTTTTCACAATAGATTTCTGTAAGTGTTAATATATGGTTGTAAAGGATACAAAATATGATCGTAAGTCGTAAAGAAATGCTCGAGATTGAAGAAAAATCGGGGCTTTCATCATTTGAATTAATCAATCTTACAGGCAAGAAATTAGCTACACATTTATTACCTTATTTAGAAGTGAATTCTAATATTTTAGTATTGGCTGGAAATGGTAATAATGGTGCAGATTCTTTTGCGCTTATCAACAACCTAAAACAGTTTCATATCAATCTGATACTAGTAAATGGGCTTCCAAAGAATCCAGATGCGATGAAGATATATAAACAAATTCCACCTTCCATTATTCAACCAATTCATTCTTTAGATACATGCTTAAAATCTTGTGACGTTATTATCGATGGTATCTTTGGTTTTGGCTATCATGGCAAATTAACGGATGAAATTCGTACAGTATTCAAACAGATACAGGACGCAAAAAAGCCAATCTATAGTATTGATATCAACTCTGGTGCAGAGTGTGATTCTGCCATGCATGATTCATTCGTGCTACATTCTACAGTTACATTTGCGTTAGACTGCTATAAGCCTTTCCACATATTGCAGAAGTATCACCATCTATTTGAAAAGTTAGAACTTGTTTCACTTGATATACCGCACCCAAAACAAAGTCGTTTTTTAGAGATGGATCAAACTCTATTCTTCCAAAATCTTGCAAAACGAAAAGAAACTGCACATAAAGGAAGCAGTGGTAAGATTCTACTTGTTGGAGGTTCTTATGGGATGGCCGGAGCAATCAGCCTGAATATTACCGGTGCAAAAGCACTTGGTTTTCCATACATTGAAGTAGGATGTATCGATGGTATCTACCCTATCGTTGCTTCGAAGCATACAACAGCCGTATTCCATCCATTCTCATCACACAATGTTGAACAACAGTTAACCCCAACAATCGAACATGTTAGTGCAGCCGCCTTCGGCAGTGGTGTTACACAAATGTATGAGAAAGAAATTTGTCTTGATCTAATGATTCAAAACTGCCATGCTCCTTTGATATTGGATGCGGAAGCTATACGCATGTTACGATACAACACATGGAAATTACGCTTTGCAAAATCACCGATTATCCTAACACCACATATTGGAGAATTTGCAGACTTATTCCACCTAGAAAAAGAAGAAGTGATGCGTAATCCTTTGCACTATGCATTAAAATATGCAAAGGAATTAAAAGTATATATCGTACTAAAATCAGCACACACAATTATTGCTACACCAAATGGTCAATGCTATATCAATCAGACTGGTAACGAAGGGTTAGCACAAGCTGGCAGTGGGGATTTACTAACTGGCATGTTAACTGTACTGCTTGCATATCATTGTGATATCTTTACTAGTTTGCGCATGGGTGTATGGCTACATGGTCATATCGCAGATAAACTTGTAGAACATCATTCCAAAATGCACATGAATTTAGAAGATTATCCCGAAGCTATTAATCAATTCTTCTATGAAAATGGATATTAAAAAAACGAGTAAACCCTCGTTTTTTTATCCCTTTAAACCTTCTTCTTGGCGTTGCATATTCTCTACAACTACATCGTAGATATCACCGATAGATTGTGCATATTCAAGCACCTTCCATGGTTCATTTGTATGGAAATGAATCTTGATTAAAGTATCATCACCAACAACTAATAAGCAGTCACCTCTAAAATTCTCTGTAATATAGTCATTAATGACATCTTCATCTAAATCATGTCCATCAATCAACAACTGTGTATCAAATTTAAACTCTAATTGTTCCATTTAAGTACCTCCATTAGATGCTGTTATTATATCACGCTTTTAGCGAAAATAAGTAGATATCAATGCGCCAGGGATTTTATATTGTACATCTGTATATAGGAGTTGAGGTATCCTATGAAAACATCATTCACAAAACAACAGCTTCTACATATGATTCAAGAGAATTTAACAAATATCTTCTATCCCGAAAATTACCTAACATTTCTAAATCAATTAAGTTTTTTCCATGAAGAATCAATCGAAAAAATATCATTCTGATATTTACACAATGTCCAACTGCAACAGTTGTATTACCCTATAAAGCTTGGCAATCATATCATCGTACTGTCCGTAGAGGTTACACTGCTATTGCATTACTAAGAGATTCCATAAACAATAATCAAGTACGCTTAGTTTTTGATATCGAACATACAGTTGGCAAAGAATTTATTTCAACACATCCTGCTATACATATAAAACAGATGTCTAGAATTCTAAGTTCTATGTTATCTAAGATAAAGATAGATTCTATCCTTCAAACAGTCACAGACGATACTACACTACAAATAAAACATGCATTACAACACTACATCTATCATTTACTTCGTACATGTTTCCCTAAATATTATACGAGTGAAATAGAAATGAAAAGTATTCTCTATTGTGTTTGTTTTCACTATGGAATAGACGTAAGTGAATATAGCTTTTCCTCTATTGCCCTTTGGGCAAAACAAAAAACGAATCACGATCTAAGAGAAGCCTTAAATGTCATTCGTCATATTACTACTTTTTTTAATTGATACAATCGATTACATGTATGTTAGTCATGAATATTCTTAGCAACTGGTAAACTCCATTTATGTAGAATTGCCATTGCTCTTACAAAGATTGTCACACCGATTCCAACCCAGATACCAAGTGAGATATTTCCTGCATGCATTAACATTGCACATGGTATTGCACCGATAATAGAAGCGATTGCATATACATCCGTGTGAAAGATTTGCGGTAATTGATTGACACAGATATCACGGAATAAACCTCCACCAACACCTGTTAATACACCACAGAATACTAATAGGAAACTATGCGATGTTGGATGCAAGAAGAAGGCTACACGCACACCTACCGCAGTAAATACACCTAATCCTATCGCATCAGCAATCAACAAGAAATTCTTATATGCATTTTTCTGCGTAATCTTATTTGTATTCACATTGAAGTAGGCAAATAAGAATACGATAACAGAAGTTATACTCGCAACAACAACATATACCGGGTTAGAAAACGCACTTGGTGGTACACTACCCAATACAATATCACGCATAATTCCACCAAACGTTGCGGTAATAACTCCAATAATTACTACTCCAAAGAAGTCCATCTTCGATTTCATTGCGACAAGTGCTCCAGAAATCGCAAACGCAATGGTACCTACTATTTCTAATATAAATATGTATTGATTCATATCATCCTCGTTATAATCCGTCCGTATTATATCAAAATTAAAAGTGCGTATTCAACGCACTTTTATACAACTTATTCAGTTTCATCTTTTTGGATGATAGATTTTCTCTGCAACGATTTTGCACAACGGTCTTCTTATTTTCATCTTTCATGTAAAAACTGCTTACGAAGATGGCCTTTAATACCAATTCTTGTGCCCGCATGGAATTCTTCGCGAACTTGATCTGCTACATCTCCCCACGCAACTACATTTAGATAGTCCTTCGCTTTACTTGGTTCATTGTGTTTTACACAAACTGAGAATGTTGACATTGTGGAATCGTTTTTTTGTGCTACGAACACTAGGTTCGTACATTACTGTCCCTTTAATTTCAACTGCATTTAAATCATTCATCTTGCTTTCCTCCATAGAATATCCTTCTACGTATATATTCACAGAAGATGAAATAATTCCCCAAAAATTAAAGTAATTCTTGAATTGCTTTTTCTACATCTGCCATATCAGCAGTTGGTTCAAAACGAGCTACTACATTTCCCTTACGGTCAACAAGGAACTTCGTGAAATTCCACTTAATATCAGAAGTTTCTCTAAAGTTAGGAACGAGATTACCAACGTGTGCATTCATGAAGTCTGCCTTTTCACCTGTGAATCCTTCGAAGCCCTTTTCGCTCTTTAAGAATGTATATAATGGTAATTCATTTTCACCATTTACATCAGACTTGTGCATATGTGGAAATTTTTGTATTGAAGTGTAAAGAACAGAACTCATGAATTTCTTCATCAGATCCAGGTGCTTGTCCTCCAAACTGATTACAAGGAATATCGAGGATTTCTAAACCTTGTGCATTGTAGTTTTTCATGAAGCTTTTTCTAATTCTTCATACTGTGGTGTAAAAGCCACAAGCTGTAGCAGTATTAACTACCAATACCACCTTATTTTCATACTCTTTTAAAGAAATCTGAATACCCTTGGCATCAGTTACATAATAATCGTAAAATCCCATAATTAATTTTTCTCCTTTTTGTTAGTTCTATTGTATCAACCATGTATGGCATTGCAATTGATATACTCTCAAAAGAAAAAAACGACCCAACAGTTGTTGAATCGCCATTTAGTGCCTCCGGTCGGACTCGAACCGACACGGTATCGCTACCGGGGGATTTTGAGTCCCCTACGTCTACCAATTCCATCACGGGGGCGCTCAATTATTTTATATGATTGCTTTTTAAAATGCAATAGGTGGAAAGTTTCAAATGAACTTTCCACCTAAAAAGGATACTCTTTCTCGCTCTTTCTTGCGTCGATGACTTTCTGTGCTACATCATGTGGAGCTGCTTCATAGCGGTCAAACGCTAATTCATAAGATCCACGACCCTGAGTCATTGAGCGAAGTTCTGTTGCGTATGTTAACATTTCTGCCATTGGAACTTCTGCTCTAATAACCTGCAGACCATCTTCATCAGTACCCATATCTAAGATGATTCCACGACGCTTTGTAAAGTCTCCCATGAGCGTACCTGTATAGTCTTCAGGTGCGGTCACAACAACCTTACCAATCGGTTCTAGAAGAACTGGCTTCGCATTTGGCATTGCGGCATTGTATGCAAGTCTAGCAGCTTCTTTGAAGGCCACTTCCTTGGAGTCTACTGGGTGATAGGATCCATCATATAGCGTTGCCTTAACACCAACTACTTTATATCCCGCAAGAACACCCTTATTCATGCAGTCACGTAAACCTTGTTCAACTGGTGGGAAGTACTGTTTTGGAACTGCACCACCGAATACTTCTTCCGCAAATACCATATCATCAGAATCTGTTGGTTCAAATCTTACCCAAACATCTCCATACTGACCAGCACCACCATTTTGTTTCTTGTATTTACCTTGTGCTTCAGCCTTTGCAGAGATTGTCTCACGATACTGTACCGTTGGTTTTTCTGTTGTTACTTCAACTTTGTACTTACTCTTTAGCTTAGAGAGAATCAAGTCGATATGTTGATCACCTACACCATAAAGTACTTGTTCATGTGTCTCTTCGTTGTTAACTAGTTTAATTGTATGGTCTTCTAACATCAGATTATGAATACCACTGGATAACTTATCTTCATCTGCCTTTGTCTTTGGATGAATTGCATATCCTAACATTGGATGTGGATATTCAATATCTGGATACTTAATAACTCTTGAACGTGTACACAGTGTATCGTTTGTTTCTGTTGCTTGTAGCTTAACAACTGCACCGATATCACCTGTAAATAACTTACCTACACCAATCTGATACTTACCATTGATAACATAAATCTGGTTAATCTTTTCCGTTACATCTTTCTTGGAGTTATATACCTGGCTATCACTGTTGAGGACACCACTCATTACCTTTAAGTAAGAAACCTTACCTACAAATGGGTCAACGATCGTCTTGAATACAAATGCACTAAGTGCTTCGTTTTCGTTTGTTTCCATGTCAATTGTATCGCCCTTGAGTGTTTCAGCTTGAATTCTTCCCTTTTCTGCGTAGCTTGGGAAGTATTCGGTAATTAGGTCTAACAAACGTTCAATACCTGTTTGATTCTCTGCACTACCACAGTATACAGGACGGATATCACCACTACGTACACCAATACGTAAGCCCTTGGCTAGTTCATGTTCATCAAATGTTTCCCCTGAGAAGAATTTCTCCATAAGTTCATCATCAGTCATTGCGATAGCTTCAGCGATTTCATTGTAGTAACGTTCTACTTCACCAATTAAAGCAGATGGTACTTCCTTGGCTGTATTGCGATCATTGTAATACCATGCTTTACGACGCAAGATATTGACAGATCCTACAACTACACCATTTTCAATAATTGGCACTTCAAATGGAATGACTGACTTACCGAACTTATCACGAATGCTAGTATATACTGCATCGAAGTTTGCATTTTCTACATCCATCTTATTGATAAAGAAGATGGTAGGAATCTTTTGTTTAGAAACTGCTTCACGCCATGCGCGTTCTGTACCAGCTTCAATACCTTCTTTTGCGTTTACAACAATCAAGGCATTATCGCCCATCATTAAACCAGTCGCTTCCTCACCTGCATAATCCATATAGCCCGGTGTATCGATAAAGTTGATCTTCTTATCTTTCCATTCTACAGGTGCGATATGGCAATATACTGATGTACCACGCTTTCCTTCTTCAGGATCGTAATTCAGAGCTGTTGTGCCATCGTTATTCTTTCCATAACGTTCAATTGCCTTTGTAAAATATAGGCAGGCTTCAATGACAGAACTCTTACCAGCGCCAGAATGTCCTAGCACCACTACATTTCTTACTTCATTTGCTAAATAGTCTTTCATTGTCGGCCTCCTACTTTAAAATATCTTTCAAATCTGATAAGCATTCTTTACGTACGTAATGAATTGCTAAATTACCATCATAATCCTTCATTGTCTTATCTGCGCCTTTTTCAAGCAGATACTTTACTAATTCTGGAATTCCAATATACGCAGCACGCATCAATGCTGTACATCCCTTATTATCAGCCTTATTGATATCTGCACCGTTATCTACTAAATCTTTAATTTCATCTAATTTATATGCATTAACTGCTTCCATTAACGCTGTACGACCTTGTTCATCTACTGCATTTACATCAGCGTTCTTAGAAATTAAATACTTCACTGTATCACTATGACCAAGTAGTGAAGCTCTCATCAAAAGCTGTTCTACCCTTATTATCGTGGGCATCAATATTTGCGCCCGCATGAATTAACATACGGCAAATGTCTGTGTGACCCTTCTTAGCGGCACCCATTAAAAGCTGTCTTATTATTTTTTTATCTCTAGCTCTTGTATCCGCACCATTGTCTAATAAGAAACGTACGATTTCAGTGTAACCACGTTTTGCGCTTCTCATTAACGCTGTACGTCCATCACCATTTGCGATGTTGATGTTTGCACCCTTAGAAACCTGTGCACATAACTTCGCAAAAATCGCCACTGGCTGCTGCTTCAAAAAAAGTCTAAATTTGTCTGATCCATAATCGTTTTCCTCCTGTATGATTATCAGAAATTAGTTACAAAAAAAGGATGGGCATTATATGTCCATCCTAAAAACCATTTTCACAGAGAACCCGTCAAAAACCTCCCCGCCTGGGGTTTGTACAATCTCATATTGTATATCAAAAAGAACATGCTTCGTAGTCATGCTACATCATCTCCATTCTCTTAATCAATACACTTCGTGTTCCTGTAACTACATAATACCGCAATTTTATTTCCCTGCAATATTGTTTGTTTATCTTTTGCCAACTTTTCGTGTGAATTCATGAAAATAATGTAAACGTTTACATATTCTATTTAAGAATCTGAATCTTTGTATATGGAATTTCAATTCCATTCTCTCTAAACGCAACGAGTAAAGCTTTGCGAATCTTTGATGCGGTTTCTACACTCTTACCTAGTGACTTTGTTGTAAATGGAAAACGAATCTGAATACCACTGTCTAAGAACTCATTTACCGTAATATTAATTGGTAAATTCTTTTCTTTTGCTTCTGCACTTCTAGTATCGATGACGCCATCTGTATTTACTACAACATCAGTAATCACTCTCTCCAATTTATCAATATCCGTATGATACGCAACTGATAAAACTAAGTAGCGAATATATGTCTTCTGTCCAAATGCTTTATCTTCTACAATTGCAGAGTTCATCGTACTATTTGGCACAATGATTTTTGTATTTTCAACCGTATTTAAAATCGTATGACGGAATGTGATTTCAATCACTGTGCCAGAGATATTCTTCTCAGGAAGATTTACCATATCTCCCACGTGAAATGGTTGATAGATAACAATGAAGAACCCGGCGATAAAGTTACCGAACGTTTCCTGTGCAGCTAAACCGACAACAACCGTCATAACACTCGTTGCACCTAGTATCGCTGTAGAAACGCTCTGTAAAGGTTTCACATTCATCAAGATAGCGAATGTCGCAATAACGTAAATCACTGTACGTAAAATCTTTAAAAAGATACTTAAATGGCATACTAGCCCTAGCATCTTTCTTCATCGCATGATCAACTAGTTTTTTTCCAATATCGTTGAAAATATCTTTGCGATAATCACTGTAATTAAAAAAATGTAATGATAAATCCTACAGCTCCATTTTCAAAAATAGTATTTCCAAACAAAAAAACACTATTTTTCTTTTACAATGTTTCCCATCATTAACCTCACTTCAATAAATCACTATATTCCTTATATTCAGGCATATACATTCTGATGATATCATAAAAATCGTTTCGAATGGTTCGCTTCTAGGATATGTGCATACTCATGTAATAAAACATAATCTAAACATACAACCGGAAAATGGATGAGTCTTGATGATAAACTAATGTGATGTGTCATCGGTGAATAAGATCCCCATCTACTTGTCATGTATTTTAGTGTAATACGCGGAAGATTTCGATAATTTGCAAGACAAATATGATCATCCCATTCTTTCCGTCTTTCCTCCACCATTAGTTTCAGTTGTAAGTTTCCTGTACGATAGAAAATATCTTGAATGATATTATCTTTAATTTCTGGGAGATAGAATACGATACGATCCTGCTCTACCGCCATAAAGCGCTGCTTTGAAATGATAAATTCCACAGGATATACCCTTCCTAACCAACAGGCCTCTTTACGGTCAGTGCCATCTAAAAAGATAGCGATTCTTTTTTTCTTTCCTTTTTACTAACTTTTAAAATCCATTCTTCCTTTTCAAAAAAATAAAGGATAGAATTTCCTGCTCACTGACATAACGTGGGCAGGGTAACGAATAATGTTCCATCATCTTTTACACGTAAGTACATTCTCTTATTCCGCTTGTGTTCAACTACGAGATTTCGCAGTTCACCACCAACATTTATTTGTCTCATGTATATTTAATACCTCTATTTTGCAATTTAGCCAAAAAAATATATTGTTTATTATTTTTTTGGATATGATAATATATTTTAGCACATGGCGGCTATGGTGAAGTTGGTTAACACACTGGATTGTGGCTCCAGCACTCATGGGTTCGAGTCCCATTAGTCGCCCCTTGTAGCAAAAAAATCCGTTATATAACGGATTTTTTTGTTTACTACTGTTGAAGAATCTTTAAATACTCTGTTACTTTAGAATCAAGTTCTAACGTAGACTTATCTGGTTGATAAGAATTTTTTTAGATGGAAACAGTCTTACTTCTCCTAACGATGAAGCTAGAGATAGATAATCAATATCGCTTTGATTGATTCCAAGTTCAATAAAATATGGAACCTTTGAAGATTGTTCATCTTTTAGTGATAACCCTTTATGATCCTTAATGGATATTACTTCCGCATGGCGTATCAAAATACCAGTAATTGGTATATCTTTCTTTTGTGAGATTGAAACATGAATATCTGCATACATCCCTCTTCTATACTACCTAACGCAGATACATTTGTTTCTAACGTAAATATCGTCATCCCTTCTTGAAGTTTTGTGATTGCAAGATCACGGACTTCTTTTTCGTTATACAGCATATCTTTATAAAACAAAGAACCCTTCGGTATCATCCCTTGAATTGATGTATATTTACCAACAATATCTGCCTTTTTGATTCCAAGTATATGACTGCATGTATTTTTTTCTGGAACTTGAATCATAGTTGAGATCTTCAGTTTGAATCTCTGAACGCGGTGGAATATCACGCTTTGCGATATAGGTTGTTTTTAAATTAATCGTCTTTGCTAAAAAGTAGCGAAAGACTAGTATATTTCAGCTATCCATAAACATAGTATCAGTACAAAAATTGACGTTCTTCTTATCTTTTTCATCAAATCACCCTCAAGATTTTTATATGTAATTTGATGATATTCTCACTAAAAAAATTCCTAAGCTTACGCTCAGGAATTTTTTTCTTAACTCATGTTCAGCAAGATATGCTTTAATAGCTTCTCTTTGGTCTGGCTTGCTTGGTTTGCACTGTTCAACTTGCGCTTGGCCATCAAGTAACTTCACAGCCATCGCAGCACAGCCTGGGTTACCACAAGCACCGCAGTTATAACCAGGTAATAGAGCTGTTAACTCTTCCTTGCGATTATCTTCCTTCACATAGAACTTAATGGAAGCAAACGCTAGTACACCACCTAAAACAGCACCCAATACTAACATCAAGCCAAAAGCTTTTAAAATTGCTACTACCATTATTCCTCCTCTGTTTTGTGTGGCGCTTGGCGAACACTACATTCACTAATACCACATGCAGAACACTCTGCCTTCAGGTCTTCACAACCTTCAGGCTTTGGTGTTTTCTGATTTAACCTTAATAGCCATACATTTAGGGCAAAGAAACCTACAGCTAATAAAGCCGCAACAATGATTCTAAGCACGGCTTATACTAATCCAGCAAATGCAGAGAATGCAATTGCCATAATTGCTGCACAAATGAAAGCGATAGGATTGCCCTGGAATGCCTTTGGAATATCGTTTTGATTTAAACGTCTACGGATTGTTGCAAAGATAACTAGCATCATCATAAAGCCAGCAGGTACTGCGATAGAATTTACCATTGTTTGTGCCAATGTATACTTCTGTGTAATGTTATCCATTGCTACGTAAAGTACTGCACAGTTTGTTGTAATAAGTGGTAAGTAAATACCTAATGACTTATACAGTTCTGGTGAGAACTTTTTAACGAACAATTCAACAAACTGAACGAATGCTGCAATCAATAAGATGAAGCAGATCAGTTCCATAAACTCTAGTTCAAATGGAACTAAGATAAAGTGATAAAGTCCCCATGCAAGAATGGATGCACCGAAGATAACAAAGATAACGGCAAGACCCATACCTACTGCAGATTCAAGTTTTGTAGATACTCCCATAAATGGACACATACCTAAAAACTTCGTAAGAATAATATTGTTAATCAGTAATCCACTGATCAAGAGTGTAAATAAATTCATTATTTAGCAGCTCCTTTCTTTGCTGGCTTTGCAAGATGGTTCTTGTAAGCAGCTACACCAGCAGCTAAACATGCAAATGTGATAAATGCACCAAACTGCTCTGTGAACATCGGAATTTCAAATCCTTCTGGAATAATTCTAAATGCAAATACTACATTGTTTGTAAATGGATTTGAGAAAGATAATCCACCAGTACCTAATAACTGTCTGATAAGTGACATTGCAAGAAGTGCAAATGTATAAGCACAACCTTGTTGTAATCCATCAACGATAGATTCAAGTACTGTATGCTTGCATGCATATGCTTCAGCACGTCCTAAGATAATACAGTTTACAACAACTAAGTCTAAGAATGCACCTAAAGCTGTAAATAGACTTGGTGTATATGCATGCATAAACATCGAAACGATTGTAACTAAAGTCGCAATAATAACGATATAAACTGGAATATGGATATCATCCGGTGTAATTGGTGCAATTAATGATACTAAGATATTGGATAATGTTAATACAACAATTACCGCAACACCCATACCAATCGCACTGTTTAAACTTGTTGTAATTGCTAATGTTGAACAGATACCTAAGTAAGTTGCGAATACTGGGTTCTCTGTTGCTAATCTAGAGAAGAAGCCTTGACCTTTAATTTTCTTTTCGCTCATACCTTCCTCCTTACTTTGTTGCAGCCTGCAAGGCTGTTGTAATCATTGCTCTGAGTGATGTACTTGTAAATGTTGCTCCGGTTGTAGAGTCTACCTTACTTTCAAGCGTAACTCCCTTGTACTTTTCTAACTCAGCTGCTTTTGTTGCTTGGTCGCCTACGCTCTCTGTATCGCCAAACTTTGTTACTTCAATACTCTTTACAGACTTACTTGCTACATCTACTGTGACTGTTGCTTCATTTACCCCTTCAAAACCATGTGCTTTACATGCATAGATGGCTGTTGTTCCATCATTGCTTGTTTCCGAGCACTCTGCTTTGTTGTCTTTGAAGTCTTCTTGCCTAACGCTACCGGCTCTGCTTTTGGTGCAGGTGTGGCTGTCGCATTTTCATCATAAGAGATATTATTCATCTTATTGAATACTTGTCTAGCTTGATCTACTGCTTTTCCTACTGCAGTAGTTGTAATTGTTGCACCGGTAATAAGTGGCATTGTATCAGAAGAAGTAAGTTTTAATACATCACTTACATATGGATCCTTAAATGCCTTATCACCTTTACCAGCTGTTTCGGCTTGTTCAAGTACACTGTATCCACCAACGGAACCGTCATTGTTATACGCAATCATGAACTTAAATCCATCTGCGTTATATCCTGTAGAATGTAATGTAAAGATTGTCCCCTTACCTTCAGCGTTGTAAATGCCATCGATGAGAGACTCTTCACCATCTTTTAATTCAAGAAGGCCAATCTTGTCTTCTGTAACATCTGTAAATGTTGCACCTGGATAAATCTGCTCTAATGATGACTTAACAGATGCCAATGCATTTTCTTGAATAATCGGAGCGGTAATCGCATTTACTGTTGATAGTAGAATTCCACATACAGCACAGAGAATACCAAGCATGCATGCTTTATATACTCCTGAAGTCTTATCAATTTTCATACGAGCACCTCCTTACTTTGTTGCAGCCTGCAAGGCTGTTGTAATCATTGCTCTGAGTGATGTACTTGTAAATGTTGCTCCTGTTGTAGAGTCTACCTTACTTTCAAGTGTAACTCCCTTGTACTTATCTAACTCAGCTGCTTTTGTTGCTTGGTCGCCTACGCTTTCTGTATCGCCAAACTTTGTTACTTCGATACTCTTTACTGACTTACTTGCTACATCTACTGTAACTGTTGCTTCATTTACTCCTTCAAAGCCATGTGCTTTGCATGCATAGACTACTGTTGTGCCATCATTGCTTGTTTCTGTACACTCTGCTTTGTTGTCTTTGAAGTCTTCTTTCCCTAACGCTACTGTGGAAGCAGACTTTAATGCTGTCGCAATCATTGCACGTAGTGACTTACTTGTAAATGTTGCTCCTGTTGTTGCATCAATCTTACTATCTGCAGTTGCACCAACATATTTCTTTAGTTGTTCTTCTGTAGTAGCTTGATCACCAACTTCTTCTGTATCACTAAACTTAGTAACAACAATGGAAACAACTGTCTTCTTCGCTACATCAATTGTTACTGTAGCTTCATTAACACCTTCGAATCCCTTTGCCTTACATGCATATACTGCAGTTGTGCCATCATTACTTGTTTCTGTACACTCTGCATTATTTTCGCTAAAGTCTTCAGCATTTAATGCTACTGCTTCTGCTGGTTTATCATCCTTCTTTGGCTCTTCAGCAACTGTTGGAGTCTTTGCTACTAAACCAGATCCAACAAGAAGAACTGCTACTAAGAATGCACACATTGCAATCACTGCCTTACGCGCAATCTTTGCCGCATCCTTAATCTGACTACCATCTAGCAGCTGATCAATTGCAGGTGTTAGCATATTCATAATTAAGACAGAGTATAATGCACCATCTGGTAAGTTAGCCTTCCAACGAATAATCAATGTAAGAGCTGCAGCACCTACCGCAAATACATATCTACCTGGAATTGATACTGGTGAAGTAACTGGATCTGTTAACATGAACACACCAGCGAATAATACACCACCCGCTAATACATTAACGATTGCATATTCAATACCTGCACCATGCATTAAACCAACAATGAGAGATACTACGAATACTGTTACGATATATGTCACTGTCAAACGATAGTCAATAATACGTCTAGCAATGAGATATACTGCAACGAGAATTAACAATAATGCGCACGATCCACCGATAACACTCTGATAATTACCTAAGAACATACCGGATAAGTTACCAAATTGACCTAATACATTTTGCAATGCACTGCCATCAACTACCCAACCATATGACTTCATGGCTGCAAGTGGTGTAGCACCTGTTTGTATATCAGCCGCAACACTTGCGCTAAATGAGTTCATGATAATTGCTTCCGCAAATGCTGCTGGGTTAAATATGTTCTGACCAAATCCACCAAATAACATCTTACCAAACAAGATTGCAATTGCAGTCGCAATGATAATTGCGTAAAAACTAACATTAATTCTTGTGATTAATGGAATAATTAAACCTGTTACCCAACCATAGGAATGTAACAATTCTTTTGCAATGTCCTTCTTCTTTCTTGCAAGTAAGTACAATGTTTCAGTACACAATGCAGTTACTACAGAAGCGATGGACAGTAGAATAACACGAATGCCTAAAGAAGCACCGCCTGTCACTCCATACCAGATTGCAGAAGCAACTGTCACAACAACCAAAGCTAAGCTAAGTTCCAACATAATACCTGTTGTAGATTGTTTAGCCGCATAGTTAGGCGATACTTTATATGAAAATTTCATTTTTCTTGCCTCCTATTTCTTTGCCTGTGCTGCTAGTTTTGCACGTACAAATGTCTTTGCACGTCTAACATTCTCAGTTACTTCAATCTTAGATGGACATACATATGTACATAGACCACATTCAATACAGTTCATTACATCTAAACGCATTAATGTATCATAGTCTACAGACTTATGTTCAGAAGCGATACGTACTGGTTGTAATCCAGATGGACATGTTTCCGTACAACGTCCACAACGTAAACAAGCAACTGTATCTGGTTTTTTATACTTCTGAATTGTAAGACCATTGTTCTGTTGCATTACTGCAAATTGATCATTAGGAACTGCACGACCCATCATTGGTCCACCAGCTAGTAACACTACATCATCCACACCATCTTTATATCCACCAACAGCGTCGATAATCTCATGTACCTTTGTTCCAACAGGAACATATACATTCTGTGGATTCTTAACCGCATCACCAGATACAGTTAAGTACTTATGTGTAACTGGCATACCATTTACGAGCGCATTACCAAATGCAATTGCTGTAGATGCGTTGTTAACAATACAGCCTGCTTCAATTGGTAATCTGTCATAGCGCTTCTTTGTTAGCTGGTATACAAGTGTTCTTTCCCAACCCATAGGGTAAACGTTAGGAACGATACGCACCTCGATTGGTGTTCCCTTAAATGTTTCTTGCAGTTGGGCAATCTGTTCCTTCTTATCTTCCTTGATTGCGATACAACCAGCCTTTGCATTACTCATCTTGAAGAATGCAAGTGTACCTACCTTTAGTAAGTCCATGTTTTCTTCAATATTCTTATAATCAGATGTTAAAAATGGTTCACATTCAACCGCATTTACGATAAAAAGTTCTACATTCTCTGGCTTGTTATACTTTACATAAGATGGAAATCCTGCACCACCTAAGCCAAGCATACCGGACTCCTTGGCAAATGCATGTAATTCCTGCCAGCTAGCCTTTTCATAATCAAACGCCGCAAACGCACGTTCTACTGTATGTTTGTGGTCATTTGAATGCGTAGATGGTCAATCATTGTACCACCTGCACCCAAGAACTTTTCGATACCCGTAACAGTACCGGAAACAGACGCAAAGAGTGGTAAATAGAATGCATCATTTCTTTCTGCTATCTTTTGTCCAATCTTAACTTCATCTCCAACTTGAACAAGTGGTTGGCATGGGGCAACACCGTTTACAAGCGGAATCCAAACAACATCTGGATCGATAGACTTCAATACTTCTTTGTGAAGAGTCCAATCCTTATGTCCATTTAAATGAAGCTTCATTGGTCCTGTAAATATTGACATAATATTCTTTCCTTTCCTCATTTGAAATCATTCAAAATTATAACATATTCCCACATTAACAGTAAGATGGCTTTTATGATATAGTTTAGATATGAAAAGAAAAATAACTAAATTATTAATCAGCGCATTAAGCGTTTGTACACTACTTGCTGGCTGTACAACGAAAGAGAGTAAAAACAGTGTTTCTAGCACAACTTCAACCAATAGCGAAAGTCTAACCAAATATGAAAATGTGAGTTCTGATGTAGGCTTTGATACAATCTATAGTTACATGGAATATACAACGAATACCGAATCGGCAGCTGCTCATTTCAAAGATAGCACTACCCTGCTTCGTTATTACAATCAGTTATTTGATATTTATAACGACTATGATGGTATCAATAACCTAAAGACAGTTAATGATAACGCTGGTATCAAACCAGTCAAAGTTGATAAACCGATCATTGACATGTTGCATATGGCAAAACAGTTCTATGATTACTCCAATGGCGAATTTGATATTACCATGGGTGCCCTTCTTAAGGTTTGGCATAAGTATCGTGAAGAAGGTATTAAACTCAACGCTGAAAAACAACTTGGTAATCTTCCATCAGAGGAAGAACTTACACAAGCTGCTGGTTGTAAGGGTTGGGATAATATTGTAATAAACGACGAAGAAAGCACAGTATATATTACTCAGCCATGTCAATCATTTGATGTTGGTGGTATTGCAAAAGGATATGCAACAGAATTAGTTGCGGAAGAAGTTAGTCAACACATGCAAGCAGGTTACTTCAATGTAGGCAGAAACATCCGTACTGTAAATGATAAACCTGATGGAAGCACATGGAATGTCGGTATTGCTGATCCAGAAGGTGCTCTACCAAATGGACTTGCATTAATTTCTTCCAAAGGCTCCTTCTCCTTTGTTACAAGTGGAGACTATGAGCGCTTCTATATCGCAACAGATGGTAATAGTTATCACCACATTATTGATCCATCCACAAATTATCCCGCAACGCATTACCATAGTGTCACCATCTTTACAGAAGATTCTGGTGTCGCTGATTGCTTAAGTACAACACTATTTACACTTTCCATCGAAGATGGAAAGAGAGTACTAGAAGCATATAAGAAAGCAACAGGTAAAGAAGCTAATGCAGTATGGGTCATGGATCCAGCAAAGAAACAAGGTGATGGCAAAGAAACAAACGGCTATTATGTTGTAGCAAGTGAAGGCTTAAAAGACATTATTACTTATTAGACACAAAAAGCGATGAATCCATCGCTTTTTATATGATATCTCTTCCATCTTCTGGAAATGTTTTAAATAGATAAAGAATAAACGGTAATGAAATAATTGCAGTCATAATCTCGCTTACAGATTGTGCAGCTTCAATACCTGTTATTCCAAAACATGCATGCAAGATAATGACAGCAGGGATTAGAATTAGTCCACTTCGTAGCATCGCTAGAAATGTTGCAACGGCACTACGTGAAATTGACTGAAATAACATATTCCCATACATCGTCATCGGCATTAATACTAAAGATACACATTGGAAACGTAATGCCGTTGTACCAACTGCTATAACATCAGGATCATCTCTAAACAGCGCAACAAAATGTCCTGAGAATGTAAATGCAATTACCGCAAGAATCGCCATCAATGCAGTACCACTCTTAAGCGTAAAGTAGAATCCCTTCTTAACACGACTATAGATTTTTGCACCATAGTTAAATGCACTAACAGGCTGGAATCCTTGACCAATCCCAAGCGCAACACAAAATAAGAAAGACACAATACGAGTTGCGATAGAAATACCTGCAACAGCCGCATCACCATATATCGCAGATGTAGTATTTAATACCATTGTAGATAGTGAGTTTAATCCTTGTCGACTCAAAGATGGTAGTCCTGTCGAAAAGATACGATTCAAAATTTCAGGCTTGCATGTTACATATTTTGGTTGTAAACGACTTTGAGTTTTACCTTGTAAATAAGGTAAAACCAGTACAAACATACTAATATATTGTGAGATAGTTGTACTAAGGCCTGCACCTGCAATACCCATATGAAATATGCGAACTAAAATATAATCACCAAAGATATTCAAGACACCACCAAGTGTTAAACCAATCATCGCATAGAAGGCTTTGCCTTCATAGCGCAGGATATTGTTTAACACACAGCTTGATGTCATAGCCATGCCTGCAAGCAAAATATAGAATGCATATATTCTAGCATAAGGAAGGATGGTGTCTGTACTACCCATCAAACGCATCATCGGATCCATAAAGATAAGTCCAATGACCATTACAACTGCACCAACAAAAATAGAAAGAAAGAAACTTGTCGAAGCGTATATTCTAGCCTTCTCTACATTTTTGAGCCTAGTTGTTGTGAAATATTCGCACCTGCACCATGCCCAAACATAAAGCCAAAGGCCTGTAGAATAGACATCAAACTAAATACAATACCAGTCGCACCACTTGCAGAAGTACTAATTGTACCTACAAAGTAAGTGTCCGCCATATTATAGATACTCGTTACGAGCATCGATATAATCGTTGGAACTGCTAGCTGCGTAATTAAGTGTGGAATTGAATCTTGTGTCATACGGCGATAATGCGCCTCTTGATTTATTGTAGACATCTACACACCATCCTTTCTATTCATAAAAAATCAAAAGAGGAATTTCTTCCTCTTAAAGACTTACTTAGCAGGTTTACCTAATAAACGGAACATATTCTTCTTATAGATTTCTACACCTGGCTGATTGAATGGGTTGATATCAATCATATAGCAAGTCATCGCTGTAGCGATGAAGAAGAAATAGCAGAGATATCCGAATGAGTATTCCTTCATATCTGGAATAGAAATAATTAAGTTAGGAACCCCACCTGTTACTTCGTGAGCCTCAATTGTGCCAAGGCAAGCCATCTTATTGACCCAATCATATGACTTACCAGCAAGGTAGTTCATCTGATCGCTATTTTCCGCATCCGTTGGAATAAGTAGATCTTCTGTAGGATTCTCTACTTCTAGGATTGTCTCGAATAGAACTTTCTTGCCCTCTTGGATAAACTGTCCTAAGCTATGTAAATCTGTTGAGAAGTTTGCACTATCTGGCAAGATACCCTTACCATCCTTACCTTCAGATTCACCTAATAACTGCTTCCACCATTCAGCAAGCATTGCAAGCTGCGGTTCATACGCAACAAACATTTCTACATCATAACCTTGGTTCTGTAGGATACGTCTGCATACAGCGTATTGATAAGCAGGGTTCTTAGAAAGATCTGCTGTGTTTAATTCCTTATATGCATCATAAAGACCAGCCATGATCTTCTTGATATCTACACCCATAATAGCAAGTGGCACTAAACCTACTGGCGTAATTACAGAGTATCTACCACCAATATCATCAGGGATAACGAATGTTTCGTATCCTTCTTTATCTGCTAATGCCTTTAATGTACCACGTGCTTTATCTGTAGTTGCGATGATACGTTCCTTGCATTCTTCCTTGCCATATTTCTTTCCATGAATTCGCGGAATACACGGAAAGCAAGTGCTGTTTCAGTTGTTGTACCAGACTTAGAAATAACGTTCAATACAACGCTCTTGTCCTGGATGTGCTTTAACACTTGTGCAATATATGTAGATGAAAATGTATTACCTACGAAAATAACTTCTGTCTTATTTCCTGAGTATAGACCTTGAATCATTTCGATAGCAGCACGTGCACCTAAGTAAGATCCACCGATACCACATACAAGTAATACTTCAGCCTTATCCTTTACTTTTTCAGCAACCTTTAAGATGCGTTCGAATTCAGCCTTATCATATGTTTCAGCCCAATCGACCCATCCCATAAAGTCGTTACCGGCACCAGTTCTTTCAAAAATTACTTTGTGTAGTTCATTTACTTTTTCTTGATAACTTTCAATACTTTCCTTGAGTAAAGCGTGTGATGTATTTAACTTCATCATTTTAAAATAGTCTCCTTCGCCTCTTTGATCCATTCACTCATAGCATTTGCGATTGTCTGAAAACCCATTTTCATGTTCGGTAAACTTGGTTTATGCCCCATTGGTTTACGTCTATTTCTTGAGTGTGCTTTCTGAAGTGCTTTCAATGATAACTTGACATGACTACTCTTATCATCGCATTCCAAGACCTTTAACTTCAAAACATCCCCAACTGTAACAAACTTTGAAATGTCCTTCACAAATCCATCACTAATTTCAGAGATGTGAATTAGTCCACTTACATGATGTTCCAGTGCCACAAATGCACCGTAGGGTTGAATCCCTGTTATTTTTCCTTCTACAATCTGTCCTGGTTTGTATATCATTTTAGCATTTCCAATCGTCCTTAAGTATAGCACACTCGCGAAAAGATGTGTGGTATACTTTATTCAGAGGCTTGTTATGTTAATTTCATTAAATACGATACATATTATATTTTGTGCTATATTTGCGGCTATCAGTGCACAGCTTTTAAAACCAATTTGTGCATTTATTGTTGAGCCTGAACACGATTGGGAATGGAGTTTAACCGTTGCTTGCGGTGGCTTTCCAAGTTCACATAGTGCAATGGTCTCTGCCCTTGCTTTAGCGGTAGGCTTCCGTGAGCGTTTTAGTTCGACTCTATTTGCGATTACCGTTGTTTTAGCCATTATTGTTATCTATGATGCCGCAAATGTGAGGTATTATAGTGGACAAAACATCAAAGTTACGCAACAATTAGTCAAGGATTTACAAGAAAGATATCCTCATGTATTCGAAAGTTCCATCTATAAGACAAAATTAAAACCTGTACTTGGTCATCGTTGGGTTGAAGTTGTTGGTGGTATTATTTGGGGACTATTCGTTGCGTATATCTTCTATCTTGTAAAGTAAGGAAAGAGGCGATAGTAATGAGTGATACAGATTTTTATTCTGAAAGTAGTGCGGATCTAATTGCCCTAGAAACTGATCCAGTCCGTAAGGAGTTGTTACAGCGCATTCAACATACGCTAGACAAGATTCGCCCATATATCCAAGCGGATGGCGGTGACGTCTTCTTGGTGGGATATGCGGATGGAGTTGTTACAGTAACAATGACTGGTGCATGTAATGGATGTATGGTAATGGATTCCACATTAAATGATGGTATTAAAGCTATCTTATTAGATGAAGTACCTGAAGTACATGATGTTCGTTTGTTAGAAACAAACAACTTCAATGAATTTAACCCATATTATTAAAATGCAGAAAAATTTTCTGCATTTTTTTATTTTATTTTCAGATTTTCTGTCATTTCTATAAAAAAATTTCATAGAATTTAAAAGAAAATTTATAGAAATGATAAAAAAATTCATAATTTTATATTGAAACATCATGTAAAACGTTATAAATTTTTTTCATAACTAAAAAGGAGATACTATGGAAGACCTATTTAAAGATTTTGGTTCTAAAGTATTTGGCGAAAAAGAGATGAAGAGTCGCTTGCCTCGCCCTGTCTATCTTTCTTGGAAGAAAACAGTCGCAAACGAAGAAATGCTAGACCGCACAACCGCAGATGCAATCGCACATGCGATGAAACTTTGGGCACTTGATAATGGTGCTACTCACTTCACACATTGGTTTCAACCAATGACTGGCGGCACAGCCGAAAAACACGATAGTTTCTTAGAGCCAGATATAAATGGAGAGCCTTTTGCTCGATTTTCTGGAAAGATGCTTATCAAAGGTGAGCCAGATGCCTCAAGTTTCCCTAATGGTGGTTTACGTACAACATTTGAAGCACGCGGATATACCTATTGGGATGTAAAGAGTCCGGTATTCATCCGTGATAACATCCTCTGTATCCCTACTGTCTTTGTGTCTTATAGTGGTGAAGCCTTAGATAAAAAAGACCCTCTATTAAAATCATTAGAAGCACTCAGCCAAGCCGCAACACGCGTTGTAAATATCCTTGGCGATAAAGATGTAAAGAGTTGTGATATTTCCGTAGGACTTGAGCAGGAATACTTTCTCATCGACCGTAAATACTTTGATCGTCGCCTAGACTTACGCTTTACAGGTCGCACTTTGTTTGGTGTACCATCTCCTAAGACACAGGAATTAGATGACCATTACTTTGGCGCAATTCCACCACGTGTGGCAGCCTTTATGAAAGAAGCCAATCAAGAACTTTGGAAGTTAGGTATCTATGCCAAAACAGAGCACAACGAAGTTGCGCCTGGACAATTTGAATTAGCACCTATCTTTACAAATGGTAATGTGGCAGTTGACCAAAATCACCTCATTATGGATATCCTACGTGAGACAGCCAAGAAACATGGCTTTGCATGTCTCTTACACGAAAAGCCATTCCAAGGTATCAATGGTTCCGGTAAACATGATAACTATTCCATCATCACAGATGATGGACAAAACCTATTTTCCCCAGGTGAAAAGCCAGCTGAAAACATCCGCTTCTTATTATTTGTCTGTGCATTTATTCGTGCAGTTGATACATATCCTCTCTTGCTTCGCTTAAGTGCATCCTGTACAGGTAACGATCATCGTCTAGGTGCTAACGAAGCACCTCCAGCGATTATTTCAATTTATCTTGGAAGTTATATTGAAAATATTCTCTATGATATCTATACAAAGAACAGTAAGAAGCCAATTACCCAAGAGGAAAAGACCGCCTTTAATCCTGTAACAGGTTTATCTTATATTCCTCACGATAACACCGATCGTAACCGTACATCACCTCTTGCCTTTACTGGTAATAAGTTTGAGTTTAGAATGCTCGGTTCATCGATGAGCGCATCTTTCTCAAATACTGTATTGAACGCTATCATGGCAGAATCTCTCAATCAGATTGCGGATGAACTTGAAGGCATCAAGTATATTCAGGACATCCGAGAAAAAGCATTAACAATCTGTCGTAACTTGATTGAAAAGCACAAGAGAATTCTCTTCTCTGGAGATGGATATAGTGAAGAATGGGCAAAGGAAGCAAAGCGTAGAGGCTTACCAAATGTAAAGAGTTTTATCGAATCCACAGAAGTTCTTAATGACCCTTCTGTCATTAACCTCTTCACTTCTTTAAATATCTACTCTGAAAAAGAATTAGCAGCCAACCGTATCATTTTGCAGGAACAATACGAAAAGATTATGGGTATTGAAGTTCGTACAATGATTGAGATGGCACGCAAAGACATCCTTCCTTCCCAAATCGCAGAACTTAAGTTCTACAATGATACTATCAACTCAAGTGGTAAGAATACACCAAAGTTCATCCGTGACCACGCTAGAACTATTTCGACATTGATTGATCAAACATACCAAGCAATTCAATCATTAGAAGATGCTTGGCAAAAAGTAACTACGATTGGCAATACATTTGAGGTTGGTCAAAATATCTACTACAAGATCAATCCTCTCATGGACAAACTTAGGGCATCCGTAGATGCATACGAAAAAATCGCAGCTAGAGAATTCTACAAATTACCATCATACGAAGATATCTTATTCAATATATAAAGAAAACTGCATGGCACCCTTCCTTCGTTTAGGATGAGTAACCACTGCAGTTTTTTATTGTATTGTGATATTTTTCTTATCCAACTGTCGATGGATAAACTCGCTTACTAATACAAAGATAACTGAGAAGACTGGTACACCAATAAACATGCCAACGATACCAAATAACGCACCACCAATAATGATAGCGAACATGACATATAACGTTGGTAAGCCAACTGCTCCACCAAGGATACGCGGGCCAATAATATTACCATCTACCTGTTGTAGGATTAGAATAAAGATTGAAAATTCCAACGCTTTAAATGGATCAACCAATAATAGAATCAGAATACTTGGAACCGCTCCTAAGAATGGACCAAATACAGGAATCATATTTGTAACACCAACAACAACACTAATCAGTGGTGTATATGGCATCTTCATAAATGACAGGATAATATAACAGAGGATTCCAATAATTAAAGAATCTACCGCTTTACCAGCAACGAAACTATTGAATGTATTAATTGTTAAACGAGTTGTTCTTAAGATACCCTTTGTCGTCTTCTCTGGAAGAAGCGCGTATAACACTTTCTTCATTTGACGTTTGAGATTTACCTCATCCAGAAGAATATATAATGCGATAATCATGCCAATCAAGAAGTTCATCACACTCTTAGCGAAAATAACACTGTACATTAAGATGGCATTCAAACTACTTGCAAGATTAGATACCCAATCTCCCAACATACTGACACCCTTATCAATAACAGGGTTTAAAGTTTTAAGTAAATCATCGCTAAAAAAGTTGTTAGACTCAAAGAAGTTACGAGCAGAATCGACATATCCCTCAAAAGAGGACAGGAAGGTTTGGATAGAAGAAATCATCTGTGGAATAAGAATGGAGAAAAATACAAACAACATGATAATTCCGATAAATAGCGCTCCAAAGGAAGCGATAATCTTCTTTGTACGTGGCTTTAGTTTTTGTCTTCCCTAACCAACTATATTCAATAATCTTTCGTAGCGGATTCAACAAAAAAGCAATTCCAATTCCATAAATAAATGGTGAAAGTGCCACAAAGATTGCCTGTAGAACGCCAAACAAAGGCTCAACATTATTTATCAACGTATAAAACGCTACAACAAGAATACCTGAAATTGAAAATACTTTGATATTTTCAATTGTTTCTTCTTTTAATTTAGACCATTTCATTCGCAAAAAAACCTCCATACTGATTATACCAGTTTTGAATCGCCTTTGAACACGAACATATCAATTGACAAGTATTCTTTCTAGTGTTTTTAATATTATCGTCTTTTTATCAAGAACTGAGGTAGAGAGTCAGCTCAATAACCTCACACCAACCTACTGCTTCCAGCAAGGTGGTTCAGCTGACATCGATAAGGAAAGAGTAAAATACGTTAAATAACCTCTTTCATCTGTCGCATAAAAAAAGACAAAACGAAGGAGGTTTTTATTATGTCAAAGTATTATTTCTCATCCGAATCAGTTACAAGTGGTCACCCAGATAAAATCTGTGATTTGATTGCGGATTCTATCTTGGACGCAGCTCTGGCACAAGATCCACAAGCACATATGGCTGTTGAAGCTACGATTAAAGATGATACAATCTTCATCTATGGTGAAGCTGGTACAACTGCCATCATTGACTACGCTGCAATCGCAAAGAAAGTTCTAAGTGATATTGGCTACCCTGAAGACTATAATGTTATTCTAAAGGTAAACAAGCAATCTGCAGAAATCAACTCTGCTGTGGGACACCAAGAATATAGCGCCGGTGACCAAGGTATCATGTTTGGTTTTGCGAGTGATGAAACAAAGTCTTATATGCCATTTGCGATTGACTGTGCACACATGCTTGCAAAGCGTCTTGAACAGGTTCGTCGTGAAAATCCTACACTACTAGGACCTGATGGAAAAACTCAGGTAACAGTAGAATACGACAATGGCGAACTTAAGAGAATTGAAACAATTGTTGTATCTACACAACACAGTCAAGATATTACACAAGAAGACTTGAAGAAACTAATCCGCAAAGAAGTTATCGACAAGGTTGTAAAACCTGAACTCATTGATGAAAATACAAAGTTCTTCATCAACCCATCCGGTTCCTTCGTCGTTGGTGGTAGTTGGGGTGATTCTGGCACAACTGGACGTAAGATTGTAGTAGATACATATGGTGGATACGCACCTATCGGTGGTGGTTGTTTCTCATCCAAGGACCCTACTAAGGTTGACCGCTCTGCAGCTTACTATGCACGTTACGTTTGCCGCAACATCGTAGCTAACGGTCTAGCAAAGAAGTGTCAGATTGAACTTGCATATGCAATTGGTGAACCTAACCCTATCTCTATCAATGTCAACAGTTTCAATACTTCGAAGTATAGTGATGAAGAGTTAGAAGAAATCGTTAAGAAGAACTTTAACTTCTCAGTTAAAAACATGATCAAGGAATTAGATCTTGAAAGACCTATTTATAAACAGACTACAAACTATGGACACTTTGGTAAGCCTTACTTACCTTGGGAACAATTTAAGAAGATTGAACTATAACATCATGCGACAGATTACTGTCGCTTTTCTTTACCAAAAACATGCATGTAGAGCTTTCATCCTACATGCATGTTTTATGTATTTAGTTTTGGTGAATGAGCTTATAGCCTTCCATGACAGCGTGACATCTTGGACATAGTCCATTTTCATCCACGTGTTCATCATAGTTCCAACAACGCGGACACTTCTCTCCACTAGCCTTTTCAACCTTCACAGCTGTTTCGCCTTCTACAAGTTCAACCTGAGAAACAATTAACCATTGTGCTACTGCAGCACCTAGATTCTTTTCTACAAGTTCCTTGTCTTCCCTTGGAAGAGTAAGAAGGATCTTCGCTTCTTGGCTAGAAGCGATTAGTTTTTCATTACGTGCTTCTTCATTTGCCTTTGTGACAAGTGCACGAATATCTAATAGACGTTTGATTTCATCACGTAATGTTTCAGCTTCTGCGTATTCCTTCACTTCTGGGAATTCTTCGTAATGCACGGAGTTTGTGCCAAGATGTGAGAAATGTGTCCAGATTTCTTCAGCAGTAAATGCTAAGAATGGAGCCCAAAGTTTTACGAGTGCATCCGCACAGTTCCAGTATACAGACTGTACTTGTCTTCTACGGTGATCATCTTTCGCACTTACATATAGGATATCCTTTGTGAAATCACAATAGTAAGAAGATAAGATATTAACCATGAAATACATCAGATGCTTATTTGCGGATAAGTAGTTATACTCTAATACATCCTTACGTACATCTCTGACTAAATCATTGAGTAATACAAGTACTTGTTGGTCAACACGTTCTAGATTTTCAAAAGCGACCATATCTGTTGATGGATTGAAATCTTCTCCATTTACATTGCCTAGTAAGAAACGGAATGTATTACGAATTTTTCGATACTGATCAGAAACCTGTTTGATATTGCTTGGACCTAACTTTAAGTCTTCCTTAAAGTCTGAGGACATTGCCCAAAGACGGAATACATCGGCACCATTCTGGTTGATGATATCCATTGGGTTTACAACATTACCGACAGACTTAGACATCTTTTCACCCTTAGAGTCTACAACATAACCATGGGATAGAACTTCCTTATATGGAGCTGTGCCATTGACTGCTGTAGAAACGATGAGTGAGGAGTTAAACCAACCACGATACTGGTCAGAACCTTCAAAGTATAAATCACATGGATAACTATCACCACGAGCAATCAATTCATTCCAACTTGAGCCAGAATCAAACCATACGTCCATGATATCTGTTTCCTTACGGAATTCACCATTTGGTGATTTTTCATTTGTATAACCTTCTGGTAGTAAATCTTTTGCGTCTCTTTCAAACCAAACATTTGAACCATATTCATTCATAAGTTCAGCGATATGATCAAATACTTTCTTCTCCATGATTGGTGAGTTGTCTTCACAATAGATAATTGGAATTGGGACACCCCATAGACGCTGTCTAGAGATACACCAGTCTCCACGGTCCGCAATCATATTGTTCATACGCTTTTGGCCAAAGGAGTTATGCCACTTAACGTGGTTGTTAATCTGATCCAATGCCTGCTCACGTACCTTTTCAATCGAACAGAACCACTGTTTCACCGCACGGAAGATAACCTTCTTCTTTAGACGATCATCGTGTGGATAGGAGTGAGTAATATTTTCAACTTTTAGTAAGTAGCCCTTTTCACTCATGTCATGAATGATAGCCTTTGAACAATCCTCAAAGAACATACCTTGATAAGAGCCTGCTTCTTCATTCATATAACCACGTTCATCAACAGTACAGATTGGTGGCATTCCATTCTTCATACATACAAGATAGTCGTCCATACCATGGCCACCAGCTGTATGTACAATACCAGTACCATCTTCATCTGTAACGTGTGTGCCTAAAAGACATGGACATTCCTTATCTAATGCAACATGATGATATGTAACACCTTCAATTTCCTTACCAGTAAATGTCTTTAGGACACCTAGATTTTCAAGATTGAATTTCTCGAGTAAACGATCGACAAATTTCGCAAGAACAACTAAATTGCCTGCACTTGTCTTGACTAATGCATATTCTAAATCAGGATGCACAGATACTGCCATGTTTGATGGTATTGTCCAAGGTGTTGTTGTCCAGATTACAAAGTTATCATCTGCACCTAATACACCCTTACCATCCGCAATCGGGAACTTAAGATAGATTGTCGCATCCTTAACATCTTTATAAACAATTTCAGAATCCGCAACCGCTGTCTCGTTGTATGGTGACCAATAAACAGGTTTTAATCCTTGGAAGATCATCCCTTTTAATGCCATCGATGCGAAAGACTGAATCTGACGAGCTTCAAATTCTTTCTTCAGTGTGATATATGGATGTTCATAATCCGCAATCTGACCTAAACGCTTTTCTGTTTCCATCTGTTGTGCAATCTGCTGGTGTGCATACTCTTCACACTTACGTCTAAATTCCGCAGCAGACAGCGTCTTACGGTCAACACCCAATTTCTGGATTGCGTTCTCAATCGGCAATCCATGTGTATCCCATCCTGGAAAGAATGGTGTATAGTAACCAGACATCGCATGGCTACGAATAATGAAGTCCTTGATTGTACGGTTCATGGCTGTACCTGCATGCAGGTTCCCATTTGCGTATGGAGGACCATCATGCAAGATAAATGCCTTCTGTCCCTTGTGATGTTTTAGTAAGTTTTGATAATAGTTGTCTTGTTGCCAATTCTTTAAAATACCTGGTTCTTTCTGTGCAAGATTACCACGCATCTCAAAATCTGTATTTGGCATGTTTAGCGTATCTTTGTAGTCCATATGACCCTCCTCTTTGAAAAATAAAAACGTCCTCAAAAATCTAAGGACGTCTAAACGCGGTACCACCTTAGTTTATGACATTACTGTCATACACTCATTACTTCTTTAACGCAGAATGTACGATTGCTCACAGGTGATTCTATTAACAGGCTTCATGTTCGTTTTCAGCATACACGAACTCTCTTATCAATCCACTTCTGTTAAAGCATGTCCTGATCAATGCAATTCTTTATCAGATTCTTCCAACCAATCCATATCAGGAAGTTTTGGAAGTTTAAAGTTATCTAAACTCTTTTGTAAATCGGTTAGCTGTTGGCTAAGATCACTCTTGACCTCACCAGCTTCAGTATACAGTTGCGATAGGTCCAGCAATATGGAACGCGCAACAGATAAAGCTTCTTTGACAATCTCATCAGCGTTATTCTGTGCTCTTGCCATCACATCGTTAGCTTCCTGCAAAGATAATCTGGTAATACTGTCGGCCGCATCTTTCCGCACATCTACCGCACGCTCAATCTCATTGTAGCGTGTCTGTAAATCCTCCAACTTCTCTGTTGTCTCAACCATCTGTTCTTGATAGAGTTCCAGCTTTCTTTGAAGGAAGGCAACTTGCGCAGCGTATTGCTCCATCACATCATCAACCGCAAACCGATCATAGCCATTTTTCATGATACGAAATGTCGGTCTTCGTGTCGTCATGTTCTCTCCTCTTATATATTCTGCAGAAATTCTGCAACGATTCTCCCTGTACGTGTCTTTCGGCTAAAACCTAAGAAGGTAAATCTACCTGTTCCACGTATAGAAATAACACTTCCATTATTGCATATTTTATCAGGCTCTTCAAGTTCGATATGATTTACCTGCACGTATCCTTTACGTATTAAATCCTTCGCATCACTACGACTAGAATGGGTTAAAGCAGCCACCAGCGCATCCGCTCTTTCACTTGCCACAACCAATGAAATCTCTTTGGTTTTAAACACTTGTTTGGATGTTCATCAATCTTTTCAAACGATACCGTTAACTGATTGATGCGAATTAAATGATCTTTGATAAAATCAACCATCTGCTCTGATGTATAGAGATAGATTGCATCTTCTTCAATCCAAAAATCTCCAAAACTACTCTTCTCTATCTGTAGATTCATGATAGCCCCATATACATCACGATGCCCTATCGTACGAAAACGCTGATCTATCTTAGCCTTCATGCATACAATATCTGAAAAGCCATCCTTCTCATCATAGAGAAAGATGACTTTCTTTTTACGTGCATCATCATATCCACCGTCATAGCGGACAAAGCGTGATGGAGTGAATATCTTTTGGACAATAGCTTGTTCTTCTTCTGTTAAGAATGCAGAACAAACATTCTTATGCCAACGTTCACTCTTTTCTTTTAAGTCGTGTAAATGTGCAATCAGAGAATCGTAATTCCCTAGATTATTCATCTTCACCCTTATCAAGTGAGATATTACCTTCAACACCAACGTTTCTTGGAGCACAGAAGATAACATTATGACCAACCTTCTGAATTGTTCCATCTAATGCGAATACAACACCAGACAAGAAATCAATTGTACGTTGTGCATATTCTCTTTGTAAACGGTGTAAGTTGATAATACAGCCACGTGTTTGCTTTAAGTGACGTGCAATCTCCTCAGCTTGTTCGAAACTTCTTGGTTCGAACATTACCATTTGTGTATTTTTAGAAATGTTATTCAAATTTGTTTGTTTTGACTCGTAAGTACTCACTGGTTGTACCTCTCTTCCCGTGAATTGTAATTCTTCACCTTCATCTTCGTCTTCATCTACTGGTGCGACGAATTCTTTAATCTTGTTGAATACCATATACAATCTCCCTTTTTATCATTCTTATTATATCATTCCTAAAAATGATAAACAACGCTATCCAAGCGGTTTACATCGTATTTCTGTAAATAAGTACACATTTTCAACAAATCATAATCAAGGATATTGTCATGTTCAAAATATCAGTTAAAATGTAACCATGTTAAAAAAGTTAATTCTCCCATTTAGGGATATAAAAGTATGGATTTACGTCGGAGTTGTACTACTTATTTCTGTTATAGTTGGTATTGTAAAAACAACCATTTCGTTTCGGTTTCTTAAATAGTCTTGGGATTCTAACAGCCATTCTATTCTTTGTTGGAACATTTAGACAGGCTTGGCTCAAGGGTGATTTCTCTTCTCTTGAATTTCAAAGAAGTAAGGACTTAGATCCAACGTATGCAGATTATCGCAAACGTATCCTCCTAGAAAGAAGTCAACGTCACAATACTCCGTTATTTGCTAGTATTATACTCATTCTTCTTTGTATCGTATTACCTTATTTTATGTGATGGACACCCATCACTTTTTCTTTTATCATCGCATAAATAAAAAACGCTTACCGAAGTAAGCATTTTTTGATGGTGGAGATGATGGGACTTGAACCCATACGTCCTTTCAGACAACGGATTTTTAAGTCCGTTGCGTCTGCCGATTCCGCCACATCTCCATGGAGGTTCCTGCCGGAGTCGGACCGGCGCTCGCAGAGTTGCAGTCTGCTGCCTTACCACTTGGCTAAGGAACCAAAGCTCTGTAAAATTACAGCGCTTTATTATTATACTGAAAGCATTCAACGAATGCAATAGAAGTATACCACTTTTTTTATTTCGAGTTTACAAATATTTTTTTTCTTTTTTTATAGCTATAAAAAGTTTCCTCAAGTGAAAAGTTAAATTCCACTTCTAAGGTATGAAAGTTGAATTTAGTTATTCACCAAACTCTAGTTGAATTTACTCTTACACTTCTAGTTCAATATAATTGCCTATCCTTCGTGTTTTTTTAGGAGGAAAAACATTATGTTAACGAAGAATTCACACATGTCTTATTCAGATAGACAGATCATCGAAACTGCTATCGAAAATGGTTCTACTAAACAAGCTATCGCTACTACCCTTGGTAAAGACAAGTCAACCATAGGAAAAAGAAATCAAACTACATCGCTTCCTTGCATACAAAATGTAATCTGCCTCTAGAGTGTGCTAACTATAAACGTTGTAAACATGAACGATATTGTACTCTAGATTGTAGTGATTATGTCCCTTTCAAATGTACTCGCAGGGACAAGTCACCAGGAGCTTGTAATGGATGTGGAAACTATCGCTCTTGTCGTTATGACAAATATCGATACTCTGCATTTGATGCACAGCACGACTATCAGATGACACTTACATCTTCACGAAAAAGGTATCAATGCGACAGTAAATGATATCAAGCAGCTTGGTGAGCTCTTATTACCATTACTCAAGAAAGGTCAGTCTATCTACTCTATTCTTCAAAGTCACAAAGAAATCAAACTATCAGAAAAGACAATATACAACTATATCGAAAATGGTGTCTTCCAAGATGTGGGCGTATCAATCAGCCCCATCGATTTGAAACGTGTCGTAAGACGAAAGATGTCCAAACAAAAAGCGCAATACATATAAGCCACGCAAAGACAATCGATACCTGATAGGGAAGAAAGTACTCCGACTTCTTGATATATATGGAAAAGAATTCCGATGCCAAGGTCGTAGAGATGGATACGGTATACAACGACATATCCAATGGTCCTTTCCTACAGACCTTCAAATTCAGAGAGTATGACCTCTTGATATGTATCTATCAAACAGTAAAGGACTCCTTACATATGTTGGATGGAATCCTATTATTGGAAAAGATACTAGGAAAAGAAATGTTTGAAAAAGAAGTTGAGGTCATATTAACAGACAGAGGAAGTGAATTCATTCTAGCTGAAGAAGCTGAGATACGTGAAGATGGAATGCGTAGGACACGTATGTTCTACTGTGATTCGATGGCCTCTTGGCAGAAAGGAAGTCTAGAGAACGTGCATTTATTGGTAAGAGAGATATGTCCAAAGGGATGCGATCTCCATGCATTGGGACTTACATCACAAGAAAAGGCAAATCTTATCAGTACCAATATCAACTCATATCCAAAAGAAAAGCTGCACGGAAGATCATCCATACAGCTGCTCCATTTCTACAACGAAGAAATGGCTAAGAGACTTCATGATTTTGGAATTACCGAAATCGCTGCAGACGAAGTAATTCTAAAACCATATCTTCTAAAGTAAGAAGATAACTCAAAAGTTTCAAAATCAATCACACACGAAGGGTCGGTATTTAACTTTCATCAGAGAACGAAGTAGAATCAACTCTTACAAATTTTTTGAACAGTAGATTCTGCCTACCTTTCATGCGCTCATTTTTCTGTAACTTCATCTTCATTCTAACTAAAAATATAATCATTTTCAACTTAAAAAAATAATACCATCTTAGGTTATTGACCCTTAATAGTACTATTTCTGAATAACTTACTTCCACTTTATTTTTTTATTCTTTAGAAGTGGAATTTAACTTTTCACTTGAGCCTATAAAAAGTTTATTGAACTTTGACTTTATTCCAAAGATCAGAGAGCTTTGCTTTTTAACTGTTCATCAAAATGGAATGTTTCATCCAAATGATATCCTGTACGTGGAACAAATGCTGGATTTTCAAAGAATTCTCCATCCGGTCCAGCAAGTTCTTCCTCAACACTCTTATCAACCGGTGTATATCCAACCCACTCAGCATTCTGTGACTGAACACTTTCACTGATAATGTAGTCGATAAACTTATTTGCAAGTCCAGGACAGTTGCTGTTTTTAGGAATAACCATTGCATCAATCCATACATTTGTACCCTGCTTTGGTGCTACCCAACTCATATCCATGTTTTCTGTAAGAACGTTTGTTGCATCGCCAGAATACATGACCGCAATATCCTTTTCTGCATTTGTCATGCCATCAATAACTTCATCCGTAACATACGCTGGATCCATTGTGGCATTCATCTCAGATAACCATTCATATGCCTCTTGGATTTCCTTTGGATTATTTGTATTCATAGAATAACCAAGAGCCTTAAATGCAATCATAAAGCCATCACGCTGGGAATCATAGAAGAAGATTCTTCCCTTGTACTTTGGATTCTTGAGAATATTCCAACCCTGCTCTTCAATATCCTTTTCATCGACTGTTGTCTTGTTATATACAAGACCAACGTTACCCCAGAAATATGGAACTGAATATTCTAACGTTGGATCAAATTCCTTTTGAGACTCTACAACAGATGGATTGAGTAAACCTAGATTTTCATAAGACTTCTTATCTAGTGGTTGTAACATTTTTTCAGCTAACAACTGTTCAATCATGTAGTCACTAGGTACAAGCACATCGTAGGATGAGCCACCTAATAACTTGGTATACATCATCTCATTAGACTCGAACATATCGTAGTTTACTTTTGCGTTATACATTGTTTCAAAGTTGGATATTACTCCTTCGCCGATATATTCGCCGGCGTTGAATACATTGATAACGTTACAGCCAAACATCTCTTTTGCATCGCCTACTCGCTCAACCGCACCTTCATCATCTCCACTACATCCAACAAGTGGAGCTACTAGTGCAGCGCATAAAGCTAATTTAGTTAGATTCTGTAATTTGCGCATTTAACTTCGCCTTTCTTCTTTCATTGATCATAGGTACAACGTTTACGACAATGAGTACAACTGTGATGACATAAACAATAATTGCACTTAACGCATTAATTGTTGGGTTAACACGTTTTACGTTTGCATAAACATAGATAGAGATATTGGAGACACCAGGTCCTGTTGTAAACATGGAGATAACGAAGTCATCGAAGGACATCGAGAATGCCACAAGTGCACCCGCAATAATACCACCCTTAATCTGAGGGATGATAACCTTCCACATCGCTTGCCATGGAGTACAACCTAAATCTAACGCAGCCTCTGCCATGTTCTTATCGATACGACGTAAACGTGGTAATACCGATAGGATTACATATGGTGTACAAAGCAATATGTGCTAATAACATCGTAGTAAATCCAGTTTGAACTCTCAATGATGTAAAGAACAACATTAAGCCAATCGCAGTAACGATTTCTGGGTTTAGCATTGGTAAGTTATTTACCTGTTGGAATAACTCACGTGTAATACGCTTAGACTTGGAAAGACCAATTGCTGTGATTGTTCCAATGAGTGTAGAAATTAATGTCGCTAGTACTGCACATAAAACCGTGTAATAGATTGCCTCTAAGATAGAACGGTTACTAAACATGTTCTCATACCAACGTAATGAGAAACCAGTAAAGCGAGTAAGTGATTTAGAACGGTTGAAACTAAAGAATACTACATAGAGAATTGGCAAATAGAAGAATGCCAAGATGAGGGCAAGATATAACTTCCCGAAAATAGAATTTTTCTTTTCCATTAGTCTGCCTCCTCTGCTGGCTCTTTATCTAGTTTCTTTGTAACATACATCGAAATTAAGATAATGATTGCCATAATTAAACTGATTGCAGAACCAAAGTTCCAGTCACCAGTCTTGATAAAGTAATCTTCAATCAAATTACCAATCAATACATACTGACCACCACCAAGTAGCTTAGGAATAAAGAAGCTAGATACTGCTGGCAAGAATACCAAAGTAATACCACTTACAACACCACTTAAAGAAAGTGGTAATGTGACACGTAAGAATGTCTGCTTATTATCCGCACCTAAGTCGCTAGCCGCAATCAATAAATTCGTATCAATCTTAGAAAGAGCTGTATAAATTTGTAGAATCATAAACGGCAAGAAGTTATATACCATACCGATATATACTCTAACTTCACTGCTAAAGCCAAACCAGCCTAAATACCCTTCCATGCATACGTACGTACAAGCATGTTGATCCACATAGGTAGTGTAATAAGTAATACCATAATTGCTTGTGAACCGCTCTTTAGCTTCGCCATGATATATGCAGTTGGATAACCAACAAGAATACAAATTGCAGTCGTAACGAAAGCCATCTTTAAACTACGCCATAATACACTTGGGAAAATCGTATCATTGAAGAAACGTGTAAAATTTTCAAATGTAAATTGAAGTGTTAAAACGGAATTACCCTTTACTGTCATTGCATACATGACAATCATGAACATCGGAATGACAATCATAATCATCATCCACACAAAATACGGATAGATTAATTTATTAAATGACTTCATTGCACATTAACCCATCTTTCTCATAACGTGGATATCCTCAGGATTCCACTCTAATCCAATTCTTTCACCTGCTTCAATCTTATCTGTAGTTTCAATCTTTAACTCACGGCCCTGTGTAGAGAATGTAATCTGGTAATCACCTTCTGTGATGTTTTCATCATCAAAGTCATACTTCACATCCCAGATTTCAACACGAGAATCATCCTCAATATTCCAAGCATACGCATCCGCCCAACGAATCAAGTCTGTATCTAGCGCTACAGATTCCTTGATTTCATCAACCGTACGATAGAAATCAAATGCCTGAATACCTTCCTCATTGTCCACATCTTCAACTGCTGTTGGCTTAACTACATTGATCTTAACTGTAATCTTTGTACCTGCACCAGTAGCGAATGTACATGAATATGTTCCAATTTCCTTCTTCACATCATATTCAACATGTGTTAAGGAAACATCCTCACCCTCATCTGTCCATGCTTGCGCATTTGCACGTGCGATAACTTCAGAGTCTGTTAATTGATCTACGTCTTCAAGGTCCATTGTAAAGGAAGACGCACTAATACGTTCTTTCGCTTCCTTATTGATGACGTCATGTTCTCCTGTTACATGCATGGTAACCGTCTTAGATGTACCAGATGATGTTTCTACGATGACTTCATAGTGAACACCCTTGAATAATACAGACTTTACTTCACCATTTAACAAGCCACGGTTTCTAGCCACGATATCGATATCCTCAGGACGAATTACAATATCAACTGGCTCATTCTCACTAAAGCCATAATCTACACACTTGTAATCTACATCGTCGAAGTTAACGAGGTTATCCTTCTTCATCACACCATCGATGATATTTGAATCACCAATAAAACGTGCACAGTATTGGTTAATTGGTTCATTGTAAACTTCTGTTGGAGAACCAACCTGTTCAATATCACCATCTCTTAAGATAACAATCTTATCTGACATTGTTAAAGCTTCTTCTTGGTCGTGTGTTACAAAGATAAATGTGATACCTACCTCACGCTGAATCTCCTTTAATTCAAGCTGCATTTCCTTACGTAGATTCTTATCTAACGCACTTAAAGATTCATCTAACAATAGAACCTTTGGTTCATTAACAAGCGCACGAGCAATCGCTACACGCTGTTGTTGTCCACCTGACATCATTGTGACATCACGATGTTCAAATCCCTCTAAACCAACAAGAGAAATCATACGACGTACTTTCTGGTCGATGATGTCCTTTGGCTGCTTCTTAATCTTTAAACCAAATGCAATATTGTCATAAACATCTAAGTGTGGGAACAATGCATAATGTTGGAACACTGTGTTTACATCACGCTTGTATGCAGGAATGCGTGCAATATCCTCACCATCCATAATGACATGACCTTCTGTTGGTTCAATAAAACCAGCAATAATACGTAAGAGCGTTGTCTTACCACAACCAGATGGTCCAAGTAACGTCACAAACTCATTTTCATAAATATCTAATGAGATTCCCTTTAGTACGACTTGGTTGTCAAAAGTTTTTACAACATTTTTTACTTCAATCAATTTCTTTGCCATGTCTATTCTCCCTCTAAAATTCCGGTGGCGTGCTAATCCAAAGCACTTCTGCTGATTGTTTACTACGATTTTCTAAATAGTGCGCTACGTCCCCACGGATATAGAAAGTATCCCCTCGTCTTACGACAGCGCCTTTTTTGTATCCCTCTCTTACGAGATAAATACGTCCACTTAATACATATCCAAATTCTTCCCCTTGGTGTGGTTCAATTTGTTTTGAACAAGTACCAGGTTGAAGTTGTAGGATGATGGGTTCCATATCATTCTTCTGTGCATTAGGGACAATCCAATGTGTTGTTACACCATCCTGTTCATCAACGAACACATCCTCTGGTGTAAAGACAATCTTTTCTTCATGTTCTTCCGCAAAAAAGCGTGACATATCAACCCCAAGAGCTTCCGCAATATCTGCTAGTGTCTGAATGGATGGAGATGTTAAATTTTCGCTCCAGCTGTGACAAGAAGCCCTTCGTCAGTTCTGTTCTTGAGGCCAATTCTTCAAGTGTCAGGTCATTCTTGATTCGTAGCTGCTTGATGCGATGTCCGATATCTATCATAATCCTCCTCATTTGTTTAGTTTTACTAAACTATTTATTAACAGTAACAAAAACAATAATAATTATATGTAATTCAAGACGAAAAATCAATAGTTTTTTTAAACTTTTTGTTTAGAGATTATAAACTCAATAAAAAAATAAAAAAAGTCTTTCGACTTTTTTTAAAAATACCATACCCCATATCACAGCGATGATAACTGCCGGTAACACATTAGCCACTCGCATCTTTCGATCAAATACCATATTGACTCCAACACAGAATATCAAGATGGATCCAACACATGAAAGATTCTCTAATGCGACAGCTGGCACAACTGTATTTAACATCATCGCAAGCAAGGTAATACTACCTTGAAAGATTGCGACCGGAATTGCCGAAAACATACAGCCTTTACCAAGAGAGGCGCTCATAACACTGACCAAGATAAAGTCAATTACACCCTTAGCTGCTAATACTGTAACGTCTCCATCAACTCCATCTTTTATTGCACCAATGACTGCCATAGCCCCAATACATACGACACAGCTTGTATTAACAAAGGCAATTACAAATTTTGTATCGTTTCCATTATTGCTTTTCTTTTTTACATAGTCTGCAAATTGATTAATTTTTCCATCTAAGTCAAAATACTCACCAACAATCGCACCGATTGCCAAGCAACAGATTACCATCATGATATTGCGTGGTGACAATTTACCATTTTCAATACACAACATCTGTTCCATCGCACCTGCAATACCTATAAAAATAACTGCAACACCAGTGACCAGAAATAAGGTTTCCTGCATTTTCTCTTTCATTTTAGAACTAAAAGAGCAGCCAAATGTACCAGCTAACACAATTAAAATGATATTAATGATTGTTCCGAGTCCTCGCATATTTTCCCTCTTCGATTTAAAAACTCACCAGTACTATTCTAGGCTTATAAATATACGCTGTAAATATCAAAACAATAAAACCACAATTATCTAGTCAGTATCTTCTATCATCTTCTTACAATATGCTTTCATTCCATCTTTCAAGATATAATGGCCAAGACCAGTTTCATCCACATCTTCCATCGGTTCCATCCCATATCCACCAGCAACTGTCTTTACACCTGCCGGTGTCACTGCCTCCGCATAGGCAACCGATACATGATACCCCTCTTCTTCCTGTTCTACTAACCAGGAAGCGATTGCTTTTCCGATTTCTTTCATACAACCACTACCTTGGTATTCTTCTTTAATATTGGCAGTATAGATATATAAGATATTTTCGCCTCTCCTCATACCCATATTTTTTAAAACCGTAAAATCACCCGTCTCATAATATTTCTGAAAAATTATCTTTATCCACAAAAAAATTAATGTTTGATAACCGATTAGCTTTTTCTTCATCATCCACCGCAAAAAAATAATCCATCCTTTGAGTTTTCATACAATCTACGCAAATATGATGTCGGTAAATAACTTTCATCATCCAATGGCCACACTTCATGATCCAAACGAATCATCTGTGAAAACAAGTCCTCATTGATTTCTTCATTCTTTATGATTTTCATGTATATCACCTCATGTGTACATTGTATAAGATAAACAATATTACTTCAAACAACCGCTATTCACATAAAAATAAAAAGACCCGATAATCGGGTCAACTATTAAGTGCGGATAACAGGATTCGAACCTGCACGAGTCGCCTCACTGACACCTGAAATCAGCGTGTCTACCAGTTTCACCATATCCGCATCGCAATAGTAATTATACACAAGCTCACTTTAAATTGCACGAATTTATTTTTGAACGCTTTATCCGTAAAAAAAGCCTAATAAAGATACTATTGCAACGCCTATCACAGTTGTCAAAAAGCGTAACTGGAAGTAACTCTAAACTAAATGAAATTCCTAAGATACCCTGCGTGAAATAATAGGTAATCACGAAAAGGAAACTCATGATGAGTACAATCATTAAACGATACTTTGTGGTCGGTTGATAGATACGGTACAAAGTATAAAGATAGATCACACCTGTCACAAAGACTAAGATTGCATTTGCATTTTGTAAAGATAAGTCCATTGTTGTACGATAGAACTTTGTAAAGACTACAACTAGCACAACTGTAATTGCGGATGGGAGCGCTCGTAAAAACGCATCCACCAAAAACCTACCTTTTAATCTTTCAAAGCTAGGCTCTAGTTGTAGAAATACTGTTGGAATTCCCACACAGATTGCACTAATCATTGTTAAGTGCACTGGTACAAATGGATATACAGTTTGAAATAGTGCAACATAAATCGTTAAGAAGAATGAGAATAAAAGTTTTAACCAGATACATCGACGATGCTCTAGAGATATTATTGATTACCCTTCTTCCTTCACAGACAATCGAAGGTACAACATTAAAATCATTTTCTAATAAAACAATATCAGAAATATCTTTCGCAGCCGATGAACCTGCAAGCATAGCAATTGATACATCTGCTTGTCGTAATGCAGGAACATCATTTACGCCATCCCCTACCATGGCTACAACATGTTTACGCTGTAGCGCTATCAGTAGTTCTTTCTTTTGTTTCGGAAGCACTCTTCCAAAAACAGTATATTCTTCGACCACTTGATTATAATCAATTTCACCAACAGATAAATCAATATACTTATCTGCATCTGGTACCCCTGCTTTTCGTGCGATTGAAGAAACTGTATTTGGATAATCACCAGAGATAATTTTGATTACAACACCTTGTTTAGAAAGATAGGCTAGTGTTTCATTCACATTTGGTCGCATCACATCACGTATATATACCAAGCCTACTAATTCTTTCTGATTGCCTTCTTTTGCAAGTGCTATCGCAATCGTACGCAGTTCTCCTTTAGAAACCGTATCATGATATATCTGATAGACTGTATCTTCTTTGTCAAAGATAAATTCAAAGGCACCAACATATAGAATTCCTATATTATGCAAAGAAGCACTTGTATATTTGCGCTCACTTGCAAACGGTTGAAAATCATCTACTTGGATTTTTGTATCACTCTTAAAATACTCAATCAGAGCTTTTGCAGTAGGGTTTGGATGTTTTTCCATCTCTAAGTATGCATGCATATATGCATGCAGATTCAACTCAGAAATATCACTGACAATCTCAATATGATCAACTTGCATATCTCCTTGCGTTAGTGTTCCTGTTTTATCAAGACATACCACATCAACTCTTGCAAGACCTTCAACTGAATATAGTTCCTGCACAAGTGCCTTTAATTTTAATAAACGCATCGTAGAAACCGCCAGGGCAACACTTGTTAGTACAACTAAGCCTTCTGGAATCATACCGATGATTGCGGCTGATGTATTTAATACGATAGCCGAATATCCTACCCCTTTTACTCCCATCTGCATTCCCACAAGTATCAATGCAACAGGAACAATTAGGACAGATACAATCTTAATCAGTTTCTGCAAATCTCTCTGTAATGCACTCTTCTGAAATCCAGATATCTTAGTGCCTTCCATAATCTTTTCAGATTTGGCGGTCGTGTCCTACTTTAGTTACAGATACTTCCGCATCTCCACTTAGCACGATTGTCCCACTATAAACAGCATCTCCAACTTTTTTATAAACTGTATCAGATTCACCAGTCAAAAGACTCTCATTAATTTCTAGACTACCTTCAGTAATTACACCATCAATTGGTATCTGAATCCCTGCTTGTAAACCTAGTACATCATCTTGTACAATCTCATCAACAGAAATTTCAATCCATGCATCATTACGATAAGCATTTACTTTCGTGGTTGTGAGAATCCTTATCTGATCTAATAATTTTTTTGCACGTATCTCTTGAACCATACCGATGAGTGCGTTTGTTATGACTGCACCCATAAACATCGCATTTTGATATTTACCGGTCGTAAATACAAATATGAAAAAGTATGACATTTAAAAGATTAAAATATGTAAAAAAATATTTTCTTTGATGATATTTATTGTCGACTTTGATAATTTCTTTGATTCACCATTCACTTTATTCTCTTGAATACGCTGGTTTATTTCATTTGTTGTCAGTCCTTTTTGCATTACTTCTGCGCGATGATTTCCGCAAGTCTAATCTTACCTTCCGCGAAGGTAAAATCGTCATAATCATGTACTAACTTTTCAGCAAAGTCACACATGAACGCCATACTATTCTTCACATCAACACCAGCTAATTGCGCAAGAACGAATACAGCTGCCTGTAGTTCGATATCAGATACATGCTCGCACGGCAACATAAACTTCTCATCACCATAAGAATATACGCCTTCACCATTCTTAAAAATCATAATATTTGAACCAGTCATCGTATGTAAGTATTCAGCCGTCAGTTTAAAATCATGATATTTTTCACTTGAGAGATAATACGCATCTGTTTCAGACAATAATAATGTTGGATTCAATGAACAAAGTGCACGGAAAACATCCTCATCCATCTGATCGCCAAATTCACCTGGCACAAAATAGATAGGTTTTTCCAAATCATCTAAAGTATTCAATAAATCAATAACACCTTCTCCACTTAGCATTTCTCCATAGAGTAATACCGCATGGATATCATCTTTCTCTAATGTCTGTACAAATGACACATCAAAGTTATATTCACCACCAGGAACACTAAAATAAGTTTGATTTCCTGCTTCATCAACCATGTGATAAGTACAGCCATTTACCAGCTTTTGTTCTTACATTGATTGGTAAGTTACGTGCTATCATCTCTGCCTCTACAGTTTCGCCATAAATGCCAGTACCAATCGGCGCGTATAATTCATACGGAAAATCAAAATGTTGAAATACATCAGCAGCTTTAAAACCCGTACCACTGATAATTTGTTCTTGTCTTACAACGTTAAACTCTTCATTTCCTTGCGGAAGTTTATCTACATGTGAAACAAAGTCTACATGTGCTGATCCTATAATTAATATTTTTTTCCATATGTTCAGTATATCAAAAATTTTTCAATCAAAAAAATAAATTTACAATTATTACATTTCTTTTTTTATGATATTAGTAACAATTCATCCATACACTGTTTAAAAAAATAATATTTAAATAAACAGTGCTCATACCATTGAATCATCACATCATAAAAACAAGCTTTTATCATTACAGAATACAATTTTAAATGCATTGCGATAAATCGGAGGAAAATATGATTCATACACATCATTTTTTAAAGCAGATTGGTAAAACTTCACTAGCTGTATTTTTTTATTCTTTTCTTATGGCTGTTCTAGTAACTCCACAAGTGAAGAGAAACACCAAACAACTGCGGATACAGAACAGGCAACACAAACCACAACAACCGTTTCAGTCCCAAAAACTACACCAAAGCCTACACCAAAACCGACTCCAAAGCCAACACCAACACCAGTTCCAACTTGTGACGGTACAACAATCACAACTAACTGTCAGGTAGATGGTATTGTCTATTCTAAATATATTTATCATCCAGCAATCCCTGAATCAAGTCATGTCGAAATTGTAACAACATACGAAAATCAAATTGTAGATTATAAAACACAATGCAATGACGGAACTTGGTCCCCTAGCAATGCGAAGGGAAAAGGAGCCTGTTCACATCATGGTGGTGTATATGATTTTTACGCACCTGTGTATGGTTCAGTAAGAGTTGATACAGAGCAGACTGTTATTGACCCGGCCGTAGATGCATGGTATGAAACCGAAGTGAAAAAATAAGATTATAGAAATGTTGAATAATTACTTCGTATATATACAAAAAAACCTGTATTTCTACAGGTTTTTCAGGGTGGCTCCAGCCAGAATCGAACTGGCGACACAAGGATTTTCAGTCCTTTGCTCTACCGACTGAGCTACAGAGCCAAATGGTTGCGAGGGAAGGATTTGAACCAACGACCTCCGGGTTATGGGCCCGACGAGCTACCAGGCTGCTCTACCTCGCGATGTGTTGTTCCGAAGAACATAATTTAAATGGCGGAGGAACTGGGATTCGAACCCAGGCGCCGATTTCTCGACCTACCGGTTTTCAAGACCGGACCCTTCAACCACTTGGGTATTCCTCCGTTTTAGTGGACCCTGAAGGACTCGAACCTTCGACCAGTCGGTTATGAGCCGACAGCTCTGACCAACTGAGCTAAGGGTCCGAGATGTTTCTTGCAAGATGCATGTTACATCTCGTTCTTAAATAGTAATGGTAGCGAGGGTGAGACTCGAACTCACGACCTACCGGGTATGAACCGATTGCTCTAGCCAACTAAGCTACCTCGCCATCATGGTCGGGATGACAGGATTCGAACCTGCGACCCCTTGATCCCAAATCAAGTACACTACCAAGCTGTGCTACATCCCGAATGGCGCGCCGAGCAGGAGTCGAACCCGCAACCTTTTGATTCGTAGTCAAATGCTCTATCCAGTTGAGCTATCGGCGCAATACACATTAAAATTAGTGCTATATAAATATAGCAAGAAAAATATCTGTTTGGCAAGGTAAAAAAATAAAATAATTTTTACAAAGAGACTTCTCCCACAGAAGAAGTCTCTTTTATCGATTTATCCCCAGATTAGCCAAGTTATGATGTAACCAGAAAAATACTGCAATTAATGTAAATGGAATACCAATACGGAAGAAGTCTTTGGAAGAAACTTTATATCCTTCTTTATTCAAAAATACCAATTGCCGCAATATTAGCACTCGCACCAACCGGTGTTAAGTTACCACCAAGTGTTGCACCAATTAATAATCCAAAGTATAGAACATATGGTTCTACACCCATTGAGTTTGCAATGCCCTGCACCACCGGCAACATTGTCGCAACATATGGGATATTATCCACAAAGGCAGAGATAATTACCGAGACAAAAACAATCATCGTGTACATCACAAACACAGAGCTACCACCCAGTCTTACAAAGAGTTCGGCTATCGCATCAATCACACCAGCCTCTGTTATACCCGAAATAACCACGAATAATCCAATCAATAGAAGTAGTGTATTAAAATCAATTGCTTGAATTGCACGCTTTACAACATCAGTTGACTTCTCACGGATTGCTCTGTAGATAATTCCGATCACTGCATATCCCATACAGATAAAACCATTTGTAAGTTGTGGTTTATTTTCAAACTGAGAAGCGATAATCAATGTCACAATCACACCAATCATCAATAACGAAGGCACAAAGTCCGTTACTTTTGTAGTAATTTCCTCATGTACTGGATCTTTTGATTTTTCTAAACAAGAATAATAATACTGGAATTGTCATTGCAGCACCAACTTCTACCGATAACGCGATACCCGGCTTACCCATGAATACAAAGAAATCATTAAAGCTCATGTTCGCATAACCACCTAGAAGAATACTTGTCGTATCCCCCACCAGTGTCGCAGCACCCTGTAAATTACTTGAAACCGCAATTGCGATCAGCACCGGAATAGGGTTTGTTTTTAATTTCTTTGATACCGCAAGTCCAACAGGTGCGACCATCAATACTGTCGCTACATTATCTACAAACGCAGAAATAACTCCTGCAAAAATACTCAGTACAACTACTGCCCACTGAATATTTGGAACGGCTTTTAATAATCCTTCAGCCATTAATGTCGGCATTTGACTTTCAATAAATAACTGCACGACCATCATCGTACCAGCCAACATTAGAATAATATTCCAATCCACAGCTTTGATGACATTTCCTAACGGCAAGATTCCTAATAGAATAAATACCCCAGCCGCAATTAATGCAACATATGGACGTTTTTCAGGAAGTGCCAACAAGAATATATACATGACAACAAACAATACTAATGCAAGTACCATAAACTCCTCCAAACAAGTAAGTGAATTATAACAGAAACAGATGAAAAATCAAAGTATTCTTGCATTTAAAAAAATTATGTACTTTCATGTAAGATTGAATCATGAAAATTACTTTAAACGATAAGATCAATCAATTCCTTAATCGCTGTCATGCAAATATCGCTAATGATACAAAAAATGATTTTGTAGGAATGCACATCACAAAGAAAAATGAGAAGAAAGTCATTAAAATGCTTGCAGATGCTGGTATCCCAGAATTTCAAGACTCCAATAACTGCCCTTCTCTTTTCCTATCTGTTGATGAGTGGGAGAATAATCCATACCATAAAAAAATATTCATTTAGATTGGATTAAAGATTCGCATTTTACTTTCGAAAGAGGAAAGATCGCAGGGCTTTCGAATTATTTAATTCTGATGTAATCCAAAAAGATCCAAATCGAGAATTAAATGATTGGATGAAATTACGCGCAATGGACCGTAATTTTGATGCACTCTATCTATACCAAGATGATATGGACTGGATGTTTGATGCACCAAGTGAAGCCAACACCAATGATATTCCTGCACAAAGAGCACATGGCAAAAGTACTTACCTTTGGTTTAGGCATCGGTTATTTCCTATATATGGCAATTCAAAATCCAAATGTAGAAGAAGTCACTGTCATCGAACGCTCAAAAGAAGTTATTGCAATGTTTAGAAATTTTATTCTCCCTCAATTCGAAACAACAAAGCCAATTCATCTCATTGAGGGTGATGCATTTGATTACTTCAATCAAGATTATCTTTCAAACTTTGATTATATCTATACAGATATTTGGCAATCATCACAAGATGGCTTACCACTGATTACAGAACTATTAGAACAATGTTATCTACCAAAAGAAAAAGCCGACTTCTGGATTGAAGATTCTTGTCTTGAAGTCATTTGGACATTAATCTTCTTATACTTTGAAGCTCTAGCACGTAATAAAGAGTTGGAAGTTAATTCATACTATCAATCCTACATCGAAAAAGATTGCTCATTACTTCGATCAAATTGATGAGACAGTCTCTGAGGTAGAAACGCTAAAAACATTTATGTATGATACAAATATTTCTCGTTGTATCCTATCAACAAAACTGGATTGATCTTCACTAGACCAACCCAGTTTTTTATTTAAATTAACATTGGCAAGAATATATTTGCGAGTCCTAGGAAGATAAAGAATCCCAATACATCTGTCGCAGTTGTTACAAAGATGGAAGAAGATACCGCTGGATCTGCACCAAACTTATCCAAGATAACAGGAACTAAGAATCCAAAGATGCCAGCTACCACTAGATTTCCAATCATTGCAATCACTGTAATGACACCCAGAAATACGTTACGGTAAAGAATCATTACAATAATTGCTGTAATCAGACCATTCACTGTACCATTAATAACCCCAAGGAAAATTTCCTTTACAAAGGATTTCCAATCTCTTTTGAAATCAACTTTGTCTGTCGCAATCTGACGAACTAGGATTGACTGCGTTTGAGAACCAGCATTACCACCCATACCAGAAATAATTGTCATAATAGAACTCAGCGCTACAACCTGAGCAATGGTACCTTCAAATACTTTTACGGTAAAGGAGGCCATGTACGCTGTAATTAAGTTAATTAATAGCCAAGGTAAACGTAACTTGATGGATTGTAGTAGTGTTGTATCTAAACTTTCTTCCTTGGATACACCACCCATTTCTAAGATATCTTCGTTATACTCTTCGACGATAACATCGATAATATCATCGACAGTAACGATACCAAGGATTGCCATGCGTTGATTTACAACTGGAATCGCTTTTAAGTCGTACTTAGATACAAGTTTCGCAACTTCTTCCTGATCCATCTCTGGTCCTACACTAATGAAGTTTTCCTTTGTGATATCAGCCATCAATATATTTTTATCAGAAGATAAGATATCACGTAAATCTGCAGTACCAATCAACTGCCCTCTTGCGTTAACAACAAAAATTGTTTCAATAACTTCTATCTTAGGACCAATCTCACGGATCTTCTCTAGTCCTTCGATGACTTTCAAATCTTCCCTAATTGCGATGTAGGCAGTCGTCATAATACCACCAGCCGTATCTGCAGGATATTCCAACAGATTTGTAATTTCTGTACGGTCGTTATCCTTCATCAGATTTACAATTGTTTTACGTCTACCAATTGTTAAATCTCCAATAATATCGGCGATATCATCCTGTGCCATACTGCTAAAGATTTCAAGAAGTTCATTATTAGAGAGTGCATATGTAAAGCGAACACGAAGATCATCATCTGCTTGTTCTAACACGGAGGCAATATCCTCTGAAGATAAATACTACACATTTTCCATAGTTCTTCATCATCAAGATATTCAGCAGCTTGTGCTACATCAATCGGATTATTCTCTTTGATATATTCAGAAAGTTCTGCAGCCTCACTAGCTTCAATCATATGACGTAGTCTTTCTTCATTCATATTTTTCTTTTTAGTATTTCTTCAGACATCTCTTTTGCCCCTTAGCATAATAACTGTATAGTCTTATGCCAAGAATTTCAATTCATTTCATCCTTTGATTTCAGAAATTTTTATATAAGAATCTATTCTGCATCTACAATAATTGTCTCAAACTCTAATGCTGGCATACATTCCTTCAAATCATGTTCGATACGACGTAGTGCTTCTACTCTATCTTCAACTGGCGTATTTCCATTTCCTTGGATAATGAAGATGGCATTTTTGGTAGTATCATCAAACTTATAGTTTTCGCCATCTCTAACACCCATCCAAGCTAAGATGCCTTGACTATCACGATAGAGATAATCTGTTTCTGCAACATGTTTTGGAGTTGAACAAATCGGTAAGAATGTATCTTCTTTTTGACTAACAGTAAACAAGAGTGGTTCCTGAATCTTATCGAAATCATGACCACCAATCGCTAGGAAAGACTTTAGTGTCTCAACATTATAGATATCGACGATACTATTGACATGAGGCATAGCGCCACGGTGTTGAATATTGCGAATAAATGCTGGAATAGTTGGTGGATTCTTCTTAATACTTCTACCAACCTTCTGCATTAGTTCAATGTAGCCCTGAATAAAAGGGTGTTGTAGTACTTCGTCAATGTTACACTGTAGCGCCCACTCTTCCACCTCTTTTTGTTTTTGTAAAAATGCTGGTGTTAATTCTGCGTTTGGATCAACGTTCTTAGCGATACCAATTACAACATGTTTTACGCCAAGAGCTTCCAAACTTTTATCTAAGATTATCTTCATATAGCACCTCACTATTACTAGCATTATATCATCTACGTATTAAAATATTTCTTTAAAATGAATCATTTTCCATTGTATATTCCCTAGTCTTTACTGCTAGTAAGATAACTCTTTTTGAAGAATATGCATCTAGACAAGTCTGTATAGTCACAAAGTCATCGTTAAATTTTTGGCTTTAAATCTGTATCGTAGATAAGTGCGACTTTTTTCGCATCTGCTATCCATTCATAGAACTTATCAGCAGAAGTAAAAATCCTTCTGCTGATAATTCCAATCTAATTCTTTGTTTTTTTACTGTAATCAAAAATACTCTATATTTCTCTACTTTATCTTGCATGCACAAGTAAAAAGTTTGGTATTCGTAAAATAATTTCTTATCCGTTAATTCAGATAGTTTCGTAAACACTACATTTTCAGCCCCATAACCCACATGATGTCCGTAAATAATTTTATTTTTGGATTTTGTGTCAAAGATCATTGGTGTACCACACATAGATGGTTGTCCATCAAAATTTTGGTAAAGATATTCTTTGCCACATGCATCAATCACTATCGGTTGTGATACGATACCCCCTTGCCAATAAATCCATGCCCAAAAATCTGGATTCTGTTTCTTCAGGTTATTCCATGCATGCGTGTTAAATTGAATTTCATCTTTTTTATTTTGAAGCTGAAGTTTCTCTGTAAGGTTTAAAATCTTTTCTTGTTCATCCTCCAATAATTTCCATTTTCTTGCATAGATACATGTACCGAATATCACGAGCAGTAAACACAAAGAGAGTTTAATCTTTACTATCATCTATTTTATCTACGTCTTGTTGAGAAAAAAGTCCACGCAATGCCAATAATTCCACCAATAATACAAAACCATACACCAAAGGAAATCCCTACACCTGTGGGAATATCTTTTTCTTTCTCATCCGCAACTGTTAATTCTACGGGTTTATCAGGATTGAAGTTTAGGTTTGAAAGGTGTTTAATTTCATACTTTTCAACAGAGATTTCATATCCCTTTGGAGCTTCAGTTTCCATAACATACAATCCTTCTGCAGCATATGGTACCGCAAAGTCCACGAATCCATGCTCATCTGTTAAACCAACCGTAGTTCTTCCATAGATGTCCTTTGCGATTGTGCTATCAGAATGGAAGAGCGTAAATTCTGTATTCTCAAGTACTGTATCGTGATCTTCTGCATCCACCTTCTTTACGCGAACATATATTTTCTTCTTACGATCAACCGCTTGAATGAGCTGTGGTTTTTCCTTTATGCCTGTTGCGGTAAATACAATATCTTGATCCATCAATTCATATCCAAATGGTGCCTCTACTTCATGTAGGATATAGGTATTACCTCCTTTTACATACTGTCCAATGTCATAAACATCTTCATCCGTTGTAGTAAAGCGATAAACCAGTTTTGGATTTTGATTCTCATCTAATACAGGTATATATTCCTGATTTTCATTCTGTGTTGCTTCATAAATTTCAAGGGTAGATCCCACAACTGTTTTGCCATCTTCATCTACTTTTTTAAGTGAAATATCAACTGTTAAATCAATCATTTGAATCTTAATAGGACCAGATGTTGTTGGATTATATTTTGGAACTGTAAACTGGATTGTTGATGCACGGTGTACACCATTGATAATTTCCACTTCTTCTAATTCATATTGCTGACCTGCATGCAGGTTATTTAGATGGAATCCTTCATCGGTTGTAATACCATCATTAGGAAGCGGAACCAGTTCTCCAGTTGAAAGATTCCTTAATTGTAAACGAACACCACTAACTGCCTTGCCTTCTTCATTTACTTTCTCAATGAGATATTCAACAGGCTTATCTATCATTTCTACTGCTAGTATTGAGCCATCTTCATTCACTGTAAATGTGATATCATCCGCATAATAGTATCCATCCCCAGTCATTTCCTCATGTAGAGTATATTTTTTCCCTGCAGTTAAGCCTGCAATTTTATGTACTACTTGATACGCGGATACCCATTCATCAATCACGGTATTTTCTTCGTCAATCACTTGTAATTTCGCACCAGGTGTTTCTGGACCACCTGTAATCATTGTCTTTGTGATATCTGTCTTTGTAATTTCATTTGTAATTGTAAGTTTACGATGAATTGTAGCTGTCACATCATCTTCTGCATTGAATTCAACAGGGTATGTCGTTTCATTTAATACAAGTCCATCCAGTGTCTGAATTTCTTGTACAACATACTTTCCTAAAGGAATATGTTCAACGAATGCATATCCATTTTCATCTGTGGTAAATTCTGTATATGTCTGTCCTTTTGGTAATATCACTTTTCCATGGATTGGTTCAATGATATCTTCTGCCGCAACCAATCTAAAAATGATTCCAGCAAGACTCTTTTCTGTTACTAAATTACGGTCACTTTGATATTCTTCTACCTGCTTCTGTAGCTCAAGCTGTCCATACATACGATTATTTTTTTACTTCGACTGTAATGTATTGGTTATTATCCTCATCAACATTTACAACATTCTCCTGCTTTAATATAAAAGGAATCTCCTGTGTCTCTCTTGTAAATCCATCAGGGCTACTAACTTCTTCAATCGTATAACTACCTGGTGCTAACTTAAGTGGAGTAGTAATTGTCCCACCCTGTTGTATAACACAGAATGTACCTTCAGGGTATTTCTTATCTTCATTTGTGCTTGTCTGGAAGGTATCATAACTACGTTCTCCAACACGTTGAACAACATAATTTCCTGCTGCGTCTTTTGATTTTTAAAACCTGCAGAATGGAAATCAATGATTTCGTTTGTCTCAGCATCTTTCTTTACAAGACGTACATAATATTCCTTTGAAATATTACTAATTTCATATTTTACATCCGGTTGATTTTCACGAGATACTTCAAAGACAAAGTCCTCATTTAAGAGTGCAATCTCACTATCCTTTGCGGATGTTTGACGTACTGTGTATTTCCCATATGCAAGTTCACCTGTTTCGGCAATACCGTCTTCATCTGTAGTGATTACTGCATATTCTTTTGGTGTAAACTCTGATAAGTGCTGATAAGCTTCTTCAAAGCTACCAAAGCGTTCAATATGTTTCTGTAAGATTGCTGTAAAAGTAGCACCTTGTTCATTTGTTGCTAGAGCTGACTGATGTTTATTAACGAATAACTTATGAATACGAAACTTTCCTGTAATTACATCATCCATAACATCAAGTGAAATATGATTTGTATCACTAGGCAGTTGATTAAATAAAACAGTTTTCTTTTCGGTATCTAGTTTATATCCCTTAGGTGCCGTGATTTCTTTTACACTATATTGATGCGAGTAATACAGTCCGTCAATTGTATTAGAAACACCACTTTCACCAACGTTTAGCATACCTACTATCATTTGTGTTGTTTCATCAAAGAGTTCATAACTAGTCTGTGCAAAAGATTCCGCTGCACCTTGCGGTTGTTGAAGGTTTGTATCTGCGTCGTGCTTGATTAAGTTTAGGCTTGTCCCTACTGCATGTAAATTAATTTCTGCACTATCTACATGTAATTTCCCTGCCTTGATAACATCTTGATTAATCGAAGAACGATAGATAATCTGATTTTCTCCACCTTCATCATTGCGAGATAAAAGTTTATTAATAAAGCGAATCTTAGCATGTTGTCCCATCGTAACTTTTACATAAAATTCATTCCTCACAACGGCAGAAACAGGATTACCATTAACATCTACAAGTGTTCCATTTTCAATCACTACATCAAAGTTTTCAAGATTTCCATTTGTATTCACAACACGAATAGGAACATTTCCATCAATTTCCCCAGTAAAGAAACTGCCTTCCTTTACGTTGTGGTTATACTCTATAACCTTTAGATTTGGCATAGTACGTAGTTGTTCTACAAGTGATCGAATTTCATTTTTCTTTTGTGTTGTATCTATTGTTGCACGTGTAATATTTGTTGTACCTAAATATTCCCAAATTAAATCCTGTGCTGCTAAATATCGCTCGTCTGTCCTTTCTCCATCAAACCCATAACCAAAAAATGCATATGCAAGCATGATATTTTGGTCAAGTTCGGACATCTTCGTCCACCCTGGATCTTCACCAACGTAACCGATTGGGTGATAGATTTCCGGTATTTTAGGCTGTATGCAGTATGCGGGTATTCCATCCGCCCGTAAGAAATGTGACTCTGGTGTATCATAGACAATCCCATCTACATAATATACTTGTCTACCAGGTACATTTTTACAAGTGATTGTTGTACTTCCTGCGTGAACATGCATGTGTGGTATCAGAGTGAATACCATGAATACTGACATGATACGCAAAATCAAATTTTGAATTTGTTTTTTGATCTTTTCTATCTTCATATGAGTTCCTCCCTACTCACTTATTTATAGAAAAAAAGTTGGTACATTCCTGTGCCAACTTTATGCCAATCTAAAATCCCTCATATTCAACCAAAATAATATCATCAAACTGTATTGTAGTACGGTCCTTAAAAATAACCTTTTTCTCAATATCATCAATACGATGCAATTGTTTTTCAACCGTTTGATAACTACCACCATTCTTTTTTAAATCCTGCAAGAAATACATAACTTTAATCAATGGTTTTTCTTTTTCATGAACATGCAAAAAATTCAAGTTTATGTTTTTAATTCTTCTATTTCTGTTTCCGATAACTCAATACGTCGTTGTGTCATTCTTGAGGATTCGCGAATTAAATCTTCATAGCCTGTGAGTGCCGCAAACGGCATAAACTGGGCTGCTCTTTCTGAAATCGACATCTTACGATGTATCTTAGATACTGGAGGTTCTAGATAGAGCATATCTTCATACTTTTTATTCATGCCTTATGACCTCCAATCTGATTATTTCGTTCTACAGCTGTAGCACCTTCTTCTAAATCTCTCCCTTTTAATAGTTTATTCTTCCCATATTTATGCTTGATAGATAAAATTGCTTGTTGTAGTTGGTGGTCCTTTGTTTCATCTACTTTTAGTTATCTTTGCTTTCGCGGTTGGTGGTGTGAATAAATCTAGTTGCGTAGCTTCTATACGCTTCTTAGCATCTTCCTCACTGATGATACTCATAAATGCGATTGTTATCTTACGCACCAACAATCTTGCATCAACAATCTTATCAAATAGCCGTTCTACAGCTTCCATAATCTCTTTCGAGAATGAAGTATGATGTGACAAATTCATAGTGCCATTTGTTGGTTTTGGAACCTCTCTTCCATACCAGTCTAGTGCTTTTTGAATATCCATCGATACTTCACAATCCTTTAAACTTTCCGCATCGTAACTAATGTATAGACCAACTTGTTTGGTAGTCATCTTCTTCGCAACCAAATCCAAAATCAATTGTTCTGTCATTTCTTTTGCGACCAGTTTTGCTTTCGAAAACGTATATCCAGACATCAATACTTGTCCTGAACTAAAACTATGATTGCTTGGTTGATAATGCTTAATTGCATGCATGGTGCAAGTTTCACATCCCCATGCATGATCAATCAGTAATTCTGCATTTATTCCAAATAGTTTATATAACAATTCTTCATTTAAATACTCGCTTTCCTTACCAATCGAACATCTTGCGATATCCCCCATGGTATACATCCCATGTTGTGCAAGCTTGCGGACATAACCTCTACCCACTCGCCAAAAATCAGTTAATGGTTGATGGTCCCACAAAAGCTTTCGATATTTGATTTCATCTAGCTCACCGATACGAACACCATATTGATCTGCTGGAAGATGTTTTGCGATGATATCCATCGCAACTTTCGCAAGATATAAGTTTGATCCAATGCCAGCAGTTGCTGTAATTCCTGTCTCTTCATAGACAGCTGATATCATCATTCTCGCTAGTTCCTCTGCTGTCTTATGATATGTACGCAAATATCCCGTCACATCCATCATCACTTCATCAATCGAATATACATGGATATCCTCAGCAGCAATATAACGCAAGTAAATATTATAAATATTTGCACTATATTCAAGATATTTTCGCCATACGAGGCTGCGCGATAATATATGTCATTTTATATTCAGGATGACTTTCTAATATATCTCGATTCCATTCCTCTTTTATAAATTGTTTTCCATGTAACTTACTTTGACGTTCACGATTAATTTCCTTAACCTTCTGTTCCACTTCAAAAAGTCTAGGTCTACCCGACACACCTAGTTTTTTTAGTGATGGTGATATCGCAAGACAAATTGTCTTATTCGTACGTGAAGTATCAGCTACTACTAGATTTGTTGTAAGTGGATTTAAATTTCGATCCTGACACTCTACAGATGCGTAGAATGACTTTAAATCAATTGCAATGTATGTTCTTCTTTCACTCATAAATTCATCTCTGTAGATACTATTATAGCGTAATAAAAAGACAAGTTTTTACTTGCCTTAACATCCAGTTCCATCAATATTGCAAGACTGTCCAGATTTTACTATACCTGTCTTTGAAATTTTTTCTTCCTTTAACCACTCTTCATAGTCAAAACGAATCGTACCATCTTCTAGTACAAGTGTCGGAATACCGATATATCCTTCTTCTTTCGCATCATCATAAGCTTCAGAATGATCACGTAAAGCCAAAAATTGTTTTAATGCACGGATTGATCCTGTAATATCTATATATTCAAAAGGAATATGATTCTTTTCTAAAATTGCTTTACATGCAACACAATCTGGACAATGTGGACTACCAAAAACTTTTTAACATAACAAACCTCCTGTTTTATTCATTGTAACCCATAATATCTCAACTACCAAAAAAATAATGATTAAAAAAAGATAACCATCTCAGGGATTGCCTAAATTGACAATCAGATATGGTTATCTACTTTTTCTATGAATTCTATTTCAAATATGTACGAAGATTACTTTGTAACTAGATTACGTGTTTTTAATAAAATCACTACAGCACTTAAACTTACTAGCAACACACCAATCTGATATCCAATATTTGTGTTATCACTTGTCTTTGGTGTTACTGATGTAGCTGGTTGTGATGGCTGTATTGAGTTGGAACTACTTGTGGAACTTCTTCCCACATCGCAAATACATTCATTGTTTCTAGTACATCTGTTGTATTTGGATCAAATGGAAGAACATTGCCAGTTGCATCTCTATAGAACCATCCCTTAATTGCTTACTAGCATCATTACTGATTGGAGTTGTATTAAATGATGGTATTGCTTCATCATTTGCACGAACTGCCATACCCAATCGTATGACCACGCATCGCTACTGTTTCTTTATTTGCATTTGTACCATCCGCAAATGTAGCACTAGGATTATCACCTAAACTAAATGTAACCTTCTCACTTGGTACCCATACATACTTATTGCCATCACTTGATGGATTTGCTACTCCATATGTATAACGTTGACCATTACTATTTAATGGAGATAGAGACGTTACAGAAGGATCTGCTAATTGGAAATATGTTAGTTTCTCATTACCATTTGCTGCACCATTGGTTGGTGTTGTACTTAGCTCAGCCGTTGTATCTTTATGATACTTTACTAAGAACGAACCACCTGTTACAACATATGATGAAGTTCCTGCTTCAATAGCCGCAATATTATCAATCGCATAAATCATCTCTTCTGAACGATCGTTAGTTTGCTGGTGTATTAATTACCGTATTTTCTCCAATTTGCAATGTTGAGTCAGAACTACCAATAATAATTGGCGTTTGAAATTCGTTAACTCTCGTAAAAATTCAATTCTGAATTATCGATTGAGATACTTCCACCCTGTGAGATACTTCCTCCCTGTTCAAAAAGAATTCCTGCACTACCCTGATTTCGAACTGTGTCTTCATCTCCAGAAATATTAAGATTAATTTTGGAATTGCTGATATTTAAACTAGAAGTGACTGAGCACTACAATTCCAAATAATGTATTGCGTACAGAGAAAGTGGAATTTCTAATCTCAGAAGGTATAAGTGCTGTCCTCCAGACAAACAAAAAAATAAGTATGTAAACTATTTGCATATCTTGTTTAGAAAATCAATCGAAAACATCAGAATTATCAACTAATATATTTGGAATATGAATAGTCGCTAGTCCTGTTCCAACAAATAACACATTCTTAAAGTTCCAAGTATATCCGTTTACAACCTCCCTAGATGGGAGATCACCACCATCGTCAGGTGGTGAATCCCATGTTTTGACATTAGATGTAGTTAATTTGAGTGTTGCATTTTCTAATTTTAAATCTTCTGAATGTAATTTGTTAAATTTATATGCTGTAATGTCTACTACCAAAGATTCTCTTGATGTACCCTTTACATTGCCATCTAAAGTAACATCTTGATTGTCTTTGAATACATAATTCCCATCATTCATTTCAGCTCCAGTTTGTAAATCTAAAGCTTTCTTGAAACCTTGCATATATAGAGTGGAGCCATTAACAGTTTTAATACGCGAACCACTTGCAATTGTAATTCCACTCTGATTATCATCATCATTGAGAATTGAAGTATCTGATGCAACTTCTAATGTCATTCCATTATTAACTACAGCATCTCTAAACGCTGCATTTGTAGTATCAAATAAACCACTAATACGTATTGTGTCACCAGTATTACCAGCTGCTACTGCATCATTAATCGTTGCATATGTGATAGTGTCATCATCATTTAACCAAATCTTGCCAGCGTCCATAGCACTTACTTTAGATGTAAATGATACGATACTGCCCATCCCTAGAATCAAAGCCAATACTATAACTGTTAATTTTTTAACCATTGATATCCCTCCATAAAAAAAGCAAAGTTATGCTTTGCTAAAATATGGTAACATGCTAAATTACAATTCGCAATTAACTTGCTCCAAATAAAAAACGAATTTTCATTACAAGTGTAATTACTCATTCGTTTTTAAAATGTTTTTACTTCATGTTCTTGCGATATTCAGCTAATTCAGCTTCATTTGCCCATACAAAGTGTCCAGGCTTAATTTCATGGAATGCTGGTTTATCTTCATCATAATGATGGCTATCCAATGAATATGGTTTAACAACCTTGGCCTTTTCAATCTGTGGATCAGGAATAGGAACTGCTCCTAATAATGACTGAGTATATGGGTGTAATGGATTGAGGAACAATTCATTTGTTTCTGCAAGTTCCACAATTCTACCTAAGTGAATAACCGCAATACGATCAGAGATAAAGCGTACAACAGATAAGTCATGTGCAATGAAGATACATGTTAATCCACGCTCTCTCTGTAATCTCTTTAATAAGTTTAATACCTGAGCACGAATCGATACGTCAAGCGCTGAAATAGGCTCATCCGCAATCAATAAGTCAGGCTTCATGATAATCGCTCTAGCGATACCAATACGTTGACGCTGTCCACCGGAGAACTCATGAGGATAACGAGACATATGTTCTTCCAAAAGACCTACTTCATTTAACGCTGAAACAACCTGGTTATAGCGATCTGCTTCATCCTTATATAACTTAAAGTTAACAAGACCTTCAGAAACGATATAATCAACTGTTGCACGTTCATTTAAAGAAGCAGCTGGATCTTGGAAAACCATCTGAATCTTACGAATAACTTCTTTATCAAGTTCACGAGAAATCTTTCCAGAAATACGCTTTCCTTCAAACAAGACTTCACCATTACTAATTGGATTAATACGGTTAATTGCACGAGCAATTGTTGTCTTACCTGAACCAGACTCACCTACAAGGGAGAATGTTTCTCCTCTGTATACTTGGAAGTTAGCATCATGTACAGCAACAAACTTATTTTTACCATTGGTGAAAGTTACTTCAAGGTTTTTGACTTCAACTAGCACTTCTTTTTCGTTGTTATCCATGATATGTGCCTCCTTCACCTAATGTCTTCAATAATCTTTCATGTAAGTCACGAATTACTTCAGGCTTCTCAACCTTTGGCGCACGTGGGTCTAATAACCATGTCTTAGCTAGATGTGTATTACTTACCGCAAACATTGGAGGTTCTTCCTCGAAGTCAATCTTCATCGCATAAGGATTACGTGGCGCAAATGCGTCACCTACCACCTGCTCAAATAAACTTGGTGGAGTACCTGTGATTGCATATAGTCTTGACCCTTAATACCTAACTGAGGCATAGAACTTAATAGTGCCCATGTGTATGGATGCTTAGGATCATAGAACACTTCTTCTACTGTTCCATATTCAACAATCTGACCTGCATACATAACTGCAACTTTATCTGCTACATTCGCAACAACACCAAGGTCATGTGTAATATAAACAGTTGTAAAGTGATACTCTTCCTGCAAGTCTTTGATCAACTTGATAATCTGTGCCTGAATTGTAACATCTAACGCAGTTGTTGGCTCATCACAAATCAAGATACGAGGACGGCAAGCTAGTGCAATCGCAATAACGATACGCTGACGCATACCACCAGAATACATGAATGGATATTCATCAAAACGGTTCTCTGCGTTATTGATACCTACACGCTTCATTAAATCAACCGCAATCTTACGAGCTTCAATCAAATCAACACCTTGGTGTTTTACAATAACCTCAGTAATCTGAGAACCAATCGTACGAATTGGGTTTAAGGAAGTCATTGGATCTTGGAAGATTGTCGCAATCTTCTTACCACGAATTTCTTCCCAGTCTTTATCGGAAGTATTTTCTAATAAATTTCTTCCTTCAAAAATGATCTTACCCTGTGGGATATTACCATTCTTTTCTAACATACCTGTAAATGTTTTTGTAAATACAGATTTACCAGAACCAGATTCACCTACAATTGCGAGAGTTTCACCATCGTAAAGATCTAATGAAACGTTACGAATCGCAGTTAAAACACGGTCACGAACTGTAAATTCAACAATAATATCACGAGCAGATAATACTGCCTCTTTGTCGGTATTATCAAAGGTGATATCTAGATTTTTAGCTAATGTTTCTTCTGCCATGATACCCTCCTTTACATATGTGTCTTTGGATCAGAAGCATCTGCCAAAGTCTGTCCGACGATATAGAGTGAAATTGAGATAACGGCCGCTACAGCTACTGGAATCCAGAATAAATATGGAGCGGAAGTCATGTATGCTGAGTTACTTGAAATAAGTCTACCCAAGGAAACTTCTTTTTCAGTTAAACCAATTCCTAAATAAGACAAGAATACCTCATAGGAAATAAAGCTTGGAACATCTCTAGAAATAGATGTTACGATAATTGGAATCATAAATGGTAAAACGTTATGTTGAATAATCTTAGCTGTAGGTGTACTAAGCATCTTGAAGCTAAGTTGTATTCACGGTCACGAATCATCATAACCTGGATACGAATGCTATAGGCCATACCTAACCAAGAAGTAATACATAAGCAGAATACCAACTGCCAGAATCCAGGTCCTAATACATAGGACAAGATAATAACTACTAATGTAAATGGAACATTCGCAATGATGTTGTAAACTTCAATCATGATAACGTCCATCTTACGTGAATAACCCCAGAACGCACCTACAATAACACCAATCACATTTGTAATAAATGTAGCGATAATTGCAAGACTTAATGAAGTTTTAGCGCCTGCCCAAACTACATCAAAGAGTGAATCACCTACTTGGTTTGTACCAAACCAGAATTGGAGATTTGGTGTAACGAAGCGACGTGAGAAGTCATTGATATGTGTTTGAACAGTTGGATCATATCCACTAATAAACGGTAAAAATATAAGACAAGAATAAAGTTAATAGTGTTAGTACCAAGAAGAAAATCGCAATCTTACTACTAAAGAACTTTCTAAATACACTCTTCCAATAAGAATATTTAGGACTATTCAGTCTTTCTGATGCAAAGTCGTCTAATGCGACAAAAGTAAATCTTTCATCTCTGATTTCTGACATTATCTCGAATCTCCTTTTGCCTGTAACTGAATACGAGGGTCAACAACTGTAACGAGTAAGTCACCTAATAACAAGGCAAAAATAGAAACAGCAGTGAAAATAAATGTTAGACCAATAACCATTGGGTTATTGTATGCCTTAATACTATCTGGCAACATCTTACCCATACCAGGAATCGCGAAAACAGTTTCTGTAATAACCGCACCAGAAATTGTCATAATAACAGCTGATGGGAAACCATTTACGAATGGAATAATTGCATTACGTAAAATATGTGTACGGAAAATTTCACTATTTGAAAGACCCTTAGCACGTGCAAACTTAACATAGTCAGAACTTGATTGGTCAACCATGTAACGTCTGATCCATAACATCTGTCCACCTGTACTTAATAAACCAAGAATTAAGATAGGCATAATATAGGAACGAACATCATGTGCACCATATACTGGGAACTTATCCGGTAAGCCGAATGTCATACCAATTGATCTAACGAAATAAATAAATGCAAGTGAAGGAACAGCACTCATAATATTGATATAAACTGTACCAAGCTTATCTTGCCACTTACCCTTATTCGCAGCCATCACCATACCAGCTGGAATACCAAATAAATAAGTAATCAATAAGGCAATTAAACCTTGAATCGCTGATGTAGTTACCATTGATGGATCTTGTAAGTTAGACGCACAGTTTGCATAATTGTCATTAAACTTGCCCTTATCAATGCTGTCTAACAATTCTGAATATTTATATGTACATGAATGCAAATTCACAGCTGAAGAAGATGTCTTTCCTGTTTCGAAAGTCACTTCCTGGCTCTTTGCATTACCCTGTGTCTGTGTGATAACCGTAGTTACATCAACACCACTAAAAGTTGGATAAGAAATACCAAAATTTAATCCAACAATATTTTGATGGATAAATGGGAAGCTTCCATCCATGTATACAAGATACTTATGCTCACAACCCGCACACTTAATTGCAGGTAAACCATTATAGTCATTTTTCAATATAGACTTTTCTTTCCATATTTTCGTTATGACCATCATACATTCTCCATGGATGATCTACTTCGATTAATCGGCCAAACCAATTAATTACTAGCTCCGGAACAGAATAATCTTTATAGGCATAGTATTTACCATCTGAATATGTTTGAATTGTATATCCATCTGACTCATACTTCTTAACCTGTTCTTTCAATAAATCAGAACCAGTAACCATACACGCATCATAATCACTTGTATTTGCACATAGATCCTTCTGTTCTTCAAAACGGAGATAACCTAGGCTTTCCCAGGTGTTGTATTTGTATTTGATTTTATCATCCGCGCTCTTCAACTTTTGGTAAGTTGTATCAGTTGTAAAGATATTGTCGCGCGGTGTCAGCGTATAGACCAAAACCAATGCGATTGTAACAACCGCAAAAATCGAGAAGAACGATCTGATTACACGGCCTAAAATGTAACGCTTCATATAACTCACCCCTACCTTTTCATAGTAGTTATAATACCATATAAGACTACGTATTTCACTAAAAATATAAATTTTTTTTCATGATTAATTTCATATTAATTTTTCATTTTCAGATAATATGAATATTTATACATATGTATAAAAAAATACCCTATATCATCCATCTATCAAGAAAAAGAAAAGACAGATTCATCAATCAATGATATCTGTCTTTTAAATTGTTTATGAAACTTTACTTTGTAAAGATTCTAGAATTTATTTGCTAGCGGACTTAGCGCGTTCTGATAACCAAGCTTCCTTAGCTGCGTAGTAGTCCTTGCTTGTAACGATATCCTTTTGAACACGTCTTAGCTTGAACTTGTTACCACCCTGTCCGGCAATTGAGTATGGTCCTACAAATGGAACGCTTCTTGTAACTGTATTTGCTACAACTGTGCACTGTACACTGATAGCGAATGCATTTTCAATAATCCAAGCATCAGCCTTAGCATATGCTGCATAACGAGCATCTAAGTCATCAGTAATTGCATCAGCTTCTTCTAATAACTTCTGGTAGTCGAATAATCCAACAGCTTCCATTACAGCCTTATCAGAATCCTGGAAGTTATCTGGATCAGATGTTCCATTTAAGCCGACTGAAGTTAACTGGTCACCATTTACTGGACTATAGATATTTAAGTAACTTCTTGGATCTAAGTAGTCTGGGTTCCAACCTACTGCTGTAGAGATATCCCAGTCAGATTCATTACCACTAGTTGCAAGGTATGTAGCTGCATAGTAAGCATCCTTGTCAATTGGCATTACATTGATTAAGATTTGTCCATTTGTAGCTTCTTCAACAGACTTCTTCAAAGAGTTAGCCTGGTTAACTGCAAATGACATTGTTGAAAGTGTTACTAAGTCTAGAGAAACAGGTAATGTTAATCCAGCTTCAGAAGCAGCCTTAGCAAGTAATTCCTTTGCCTTATCTGGATTGTAGTATGGATCCTGCCCTTCAGAAAGGTCTAATGAGTTACCAAATACGTCTGTCTGTTCTGTAACAAGCTTAGCAACTGTCTTACCATAATCTTCGCCCTTGATTTGAACGAATGTTGTTGGTACTAATTCATTACGTAATGAAGCCTTAGCCGCTGTTTCATCACCAACTCTTTGCTTCAAGTATGCAACTCTGTCGAATGCAGCTTGTAAAGCAAGACGGAAGTTCTTATTTAGGATAGCCTTATGTGTGTTTTCCTTTTCAGCATCTGTTGTCTTGTTTGTATTGTTGAAAGAACGACGGTTATAGTTGAATGCCAATGAGAATGTACCACCATCTGTCATAGGAATATAAACGTTATCCTTGTACTTATCCATGTACTTATCAAATTCTTCAGTTGACCATGTACCACGGATAGAAGCAGATGTATATGTACCAGCTTCAAAACCATTCATGATTGAGTGGTCATCAGAGCCATCATCATATGTATAAGTTACCTTATTGATATATACGTGTTCTGCATCCCAGTAGTTCTGGTTCTTTGTGAATTCAACGATAGACTTAGCTGTGTTGTTTGTTAAGATGTAACCACCATTGTAAAGAATAGATGATGGATCAACAATACCGAAATCACATGCATTTAAATCAGGGGAACCTAACTTACATCCAGAACCCTTTGAATTTAAGAAGTCTTCATTGATTGGGAATAAAATACCATAAGTTGTTAGAGAGTAGAAATAAGATGCTGGTTTTTCAAGAGTATACTTCAATGTATAATCATCAACAGCTTCTACACCAACCTGATCAAATGGTACTTCACCAGCTTCATATTCAGAGAAGTTCTTAATAAGACCTTCTACTAAGTATTTTGTACCAGACTTGAAGTCTGCTGAGTGTTGAAGACCAGTAACGAAGTCCTGTGCCTTTAATTCAGCATATTCTTCGCCTTCATTTGTTACCCATTTAACACCCTTACGAATCTTAAATGTCCATTCTGTCTTATCATCGTTAGATTCATAAGACTCAGCAAGAGCAGGTACATAGTTACCGTACTTATCATTTTCTAATAAGCCGTCAACAAAGTTTGCTGTATTTTCGTTATCAACCGCCTTGTTGGAAACTGTGTAGTCTAAGCTCTGCATATCCAAAGAATAGACGGATCTAAAGTCTTCAGATTGTGATGCAGTTGTCTGTCCACCTTTGCCATTGCAACCTGCAAGAGCTAAAACAGCGGCAAGAGAACCCAATAGTGCTTTTTTCATAAATTCCTCTTCCTCCTAATTTAAGAGAACTCCCTCTCTTAATATACCAGTAATATTACGCAAATCCTAAAATGATGTCAATAGTTTGTAAATGATTTTTGAAAATATTTCCTAGTATTTTTTTCTTTTTATGAAAAATATTTTTCATAAAAGTGTATTTTTCTAAATTCTTTACTCGTCTTTCACTTCCTTAAACCTACATCCTGGTATATTCAATTTGACCTATATAGTTGACTAAATTGAATATACGTTTTCTTTCTACCTGACCTCGTATCCATCAGGACTGTTTTTGATAGAATTGAAATCGTGAATGTGTACTTTGACCACCTCCTTGAAGCTTTGACTTCATGAAATAGAATCTTGCCACTTCTTAATATTCAGAATCGAGATCAGTTGTATGGGTCTTTGAACTCTTATCTTTTACCAGGATCTATACGGATACTTTGTAAGTGGAATGCATATTCATATTTTACAGAAAGGATATATTTTTATGCGTTACTTTATCGGTATTGATGTAGCTAAATTCAAACACACAGCTTGTGTCATAGACACGGATGGCATTGCCCTTGTAGAACCCTTTGATTTCACTAATGATATCATTGGCTTCCAATCCTTATTGAAAAATATCAAACCATTCCTTAAAAAGAAACACCTCGTTGGTATGGAAGATACGGGACATTACGGAGACAATCTCCGCAACTTTTTATTGGAAAAACAGTATAAGGTCGTTATGTTGAACCCCATCGTTACATCTCATATCCGTAAGGCTTCCAACAAAGCCAAAAACGATAGAATCGATTGTTTCGTCATTGCCAACACGATGATGAATCCTAATTTCTACAGAGACCAACAGGTACAATCTATTGATTACGCTACGATACGTCAACTGACACGTATGCACCATACACATACGGAAGAAATTAACCGCTATAAATGTCAGTTGCAGAAATCAATTGATATTGTCTTTCCAGAATTCAACTCTCTTCTCAACACCAAATATTCAAAAACCTATCTCGAGATACTAGATACTTACCATGGTGCTTATACAATCGCTAATACCGATATTCGCCTGTTACGGAATACCCTGAAAAATGTTGGCGTAGGTCGCTCCGTATCAATCTCTGCAGAACAACTTAAGAAATCCGCCAAGGAATCTATTGGTCAACATAATCTTGCGATTGAAATGGATATTCCATTTTTGATTTCTCTTATCAGAAGATTGACTTCAATACTAGGTGAAATTGATAAAAAAATAGAAGAATTCAGTCATCAACTAAACTCTCCTATCTTGGACATATCTGGAATTTCCCACTTTTCAGCTATGTCGATCATCTCCGAACTTGGTGATATTACTTATTTCTCTAACGAAAAGAAACTCATCAAGTTTGCCGGTGTAAACCAATGTGTTTATGAATCCGGCACCTATAGTATGACACATACGCGGTTAGAAAAGAAAGGGTCAAAATACTTGCGTAAGACACTATATCAAATCATTGACTCTGTCATACGCTTCAACCCTATATTCCAAGCATTCTATCAAAAGAAGATTTCACAGGGTAAGAGTTACCGCTGTGCACAAGGTCACTGTATACGTAAACTCTTACGCGTTATATACAAAATAATCTCCACAGGTGAAGGTTTCGACTCTACCAAATTGAAATAGTCTTAATTCCATAATTCTAGTTAAAAATCAAGCTATGTAAGGATAGTTGTTTTTGCTGTACACAATTCACTTTTCAAAGAACTATCGACACATATATTTATCAAGTTATTTATTTTCAAACTTTTCATTCCTTTACTCTTGATTTATATATAGTTGTCTATTTCTATGATATAATTGTTCAGCGCTGGAGAAGTACCCAAGAGGCTGAAGGGGGCGGTTTCGAAAACCGCTAGACGTGAAAGCGTGCGGGGGTTCAAATCCCTTCTTCTCCGCCATAATAAAAGCCTGTCATTTTGAAGTGACTAGGCTTTTTATTATGCGACTTCTTCTAACAATGATGCCCATCTTTCTTCTAGATGTGCTAATTCATTATGTATATCATCTATATCTTGATCTAAATCTTTCATCTTTTGATAATCTTGATAATATTCTGGTTCAAAGCGAAGTTCACGCATCTCTTCTAACTCCGCTTCTTTTTCTGTAATCAACCGTTCAAGTTTCGCAATCTCACGACGACGTGCTTCTGGTGATAGTGCCCTCTTTACCTCTTTTTTTAGGATTTGGTTCACTACTAGTTTGTTTCACTTCGCTTATTTGTATAGGTTCTTGATTCATATATTCATCATAAGTTTGATTTACAAACTTACAGCCATCATTACTTAGAATTAATAAACCTGTTGCCATCTGTTGAATAAAGTAACGATCATGCGAAACAAATAATATCGAACCAGTAAATCCCTTTAGGGATAATTCGAGTGCTTCCTTGCCTGGAATATCTAAGTGGTTTGTTGGTTCATCCAGTATTAACATATTGGCATGCTGTAATAATAGTTTTACAAAAGATAGGCGTACTTTCTCACCACCCGATAAAACATCAACGGTTTTAAATACATCATCTGCTGAGAATAAAAACTGACCTAATACACTACGAACAGTTGTTCTATCCAAATCTGGATACTCATCCCAAACTTCTTCTAGTACTGTTTTACCAGAAGAGAACTGTGCAAGCTGCTGATCAAAGTATCCTTGTTCAATTTGATGACCAAATAAGAAACTACCCGATAGTGCAGGAACGATATGCATGAGTGTCTTTACAAACGTTGATTTCCCTGTGCCATTTGGACCAATAATCGCAATTCTATCGCCACGGCGCATCTTCATCGAAATCGTCGTAAGAACATGGTCATATCCAATTGCAAGATTTTCAACTTCTAGCACTTTCTCACCACCCTTTACGCGTGGTGTAAACTTAGCATGAAATGTTTTATCATCCGTTTGATCCACTTCAATACGGTCCATACGTTCTAAATATTTAATCTTAGACTGCGCAAAAGCAGCTTTATTCTTTTTATAACGGAACTTTTCAATTAACGCCTCTAAACGCTGAATATCTTTCTGTTGTCTTGCATATGCAGATTGTTGACGTTCAATATCATTTTCACGTTGAATGACATAGTTAGAATAGTTACCTGGATAGCGCTTCATCTTTCCATATTCCATATTATATACAACGTCAACTGTATGATCTAAAAACATACGGTCATGTGATACAATAACTACCGCCTTTGGATAATTCTTTACATATCCTTCCAACCACTCAATCGCATCAATATCCAAATGGTTTGTAGGTTCATCCAACAATAAGACATCTGGTTTTGATAATAGCAGTTTTACGAATGCGATACGTGTTTTTTGCCCACCAGAGAACTCTCCAATTTTCTTTTGAAGATCTTCAATCGGAAAACCAAAACGTGTAAAGACTGTTTTCATTTCTGATTCCCAATGATATCCATTCATCGCTTCAAACTGTTCTTGAACCATTGCGTATTGCGCAAGAACCTTTTCACTCGCATCTTTCTCCATTTGCTTTTCTAATTCATGCATTCTTGCTTGCATCGCAAATACCGGTTCATAAATAAGACGTAGTTCTTCCTCAACAGTTCTTTCATCATGTGGCAATACCTTCTGTGATAAGTACCCAATGACCGTATTATTCTGTTGTGAAATCGTCCCTTTATCAAATTGTTCTTCCCCACACATACAGCGTAAAAAGGTTGTTTTACCACAACCGTTTCTACCAACAAGGGCAATCTTCTCTGTACCTTTAATCTCAAAATTAACATCTTCAAAGATTGTATCGACGCCATAATATTTTGAGGCTTTACTAACTTGATATAACATCGTTACCTCCATAAAAATGGAAGTGGCAGCCGCTTTGCATTACCACTCCCATATCATAATTTCTTTTAGAAGTTTAAGTTTCGTGGTGTTCTTGCGAAAGGAATAACGTCACGAATATTTTCCATACCTGTAATATACATTACTAAGCGTTCAAATCCTAAGCCAAAACCTGCATGTTGGCAACCACCATATCTACGTAAGTCGAGATACCACTGATAGCTATCTACATTCATGCCAAGACTTTCCATCTTCTTTTCTAGAATGTCTAGTCTTTCTTCACGTTGGCTTCCTCCAACAAGTTCACCAACACCTGGCACTAATAAGTCGCATGCCGCAACTGTCTTACCGTCGTCATTACGACGCATATAGAATGCCTTAATCTCTTCTGGGTAGTCGATTAAGAATGTAGGACCTTTAACAACTTTCTCTGTAATGTAACGCTCGTGTTCTGTGTTTAAATCCATACCCCAATGGATGTTATTGTTTTCAAACTTAACATCCGCATTCTTTAAGATTTCAATTGCTTCTGTGTATGGTAAACGCTTGAAAGTTGAAGTTCTTACATGCTCAAGACGTTCTAATAGAGATGTATCAATTCTTTCATTGAAGAACGCAAGCTCTTCTGGACACATTTCCATGACATAGTTAATACAGTACTTTAACATATCCTCGATTACATCCATACTGTAATCTAAATCCGCAAAGGCCATTTCTGGTTCAATCATCCAGAACTCAGCTGCGTGTGTAGTTGTATTAGAATTTTCAGCACGGAAAGTTGGTCCAAATGTATAGATATCTCTAAATGCCATTGCATAGGCTTCTGCTTGCAACTGACCAGATACTGTTAGTGACGCATGCTGCCAAAGAAATCTTCTTCATAGTTTCCATCTTCACGTGTTGTAACTGTAAATGTTTCGCCTGCACCTTCCGCATCAGCACCTGTAATGATTGGTGTATGTACATACACAAATCCTTGATCTTGGAAGAACTGGTGAATTGCCATTGCTAGCACAGAACGTACTCTAAATACAGCAGAGAAAGTATTTGTACGTGGTCTTAAATGACCAATTTCACGTAAGTACTCAAATGTATGTCTCTTCTTCTGTAAAGGATATGTGCTATCGCATTCACCTTCTAAATTGATTTCAGTTGCCTGAATTTCAAATGGCTGAGAAGCTTCTGGTGTTAATACAAATTTACCGACAACAGAAACTGCTGTACCTGTTAAGTACTTGGCAACTTCAGCGTAATTGGAAAGAGTATCAGAAGAATACACAATCTGTGCATTCTTAAAGAATGTTCCATCATTTAAAGCAATAAAAGATACATTCTTACCAGCACGGTTTGTACGAACCCATCCTTGTAGTTGGATAAAATCTAACTGGTCTAGTTCTAGTGTTGTTCCATCTTTTGCTAACTGATATAGTTCGCGGATACTCATTTCTGTAGGCATACTTATTCAATCTCCATTCTTATTTCTACATTAGTTATTCATTGCATTGGTTTCAAATACCAATTCCTGAATACTAGATACGACATCTACCTGTCGTACATATACTCCTGATGGAACCGAGAAATGTTCCATCGCAAAACTTACAAATCCATGAATACCATGTGCAACCAATAAATCTACTGTCTTCTGTACATCTTGTGAGATACACAAAATAGCGATACGGCAGCCTTTTGGCATCTTTTCAGCTATCTCATCCATACCATATACAGGTACAGATGCCTTCTTCACATTCTCTGGATGTAAATCAAATGCACATACGATTTCACCGACAATATGGTTCCAGTGATTGTAATTCAATAACGCTTTTCCAAGGTTACCAGCACCGACAAGAATAATCTTCTCATCAAAGTTTACACCAAGCTGATTGGAGAAAATACTGATTAAATCCTCAACGTTATAACCATAACCTTGCTTACCAAGGTTTCCTAAAAAACTAAAGTCACGACGGATTGTTGTTGACTCGATAGATACATAGTCAGCCAACTCCCGAGACATAATTCTGTTTATCCCATCTGCATGTAGCTTACGTAATGCTTTTAAATAGACAGGATACCGTTGTAATGTTGCCTTTGGTACTTTCTTTTCGCTCATATTTATCACCGTCCTCTATTTTAACACCATTTGTGAAAAATTTGCTAAATTTTATTCTTCGCCTGGCATCATGAGGCCTGGATCAGCCGCTGCCGCAAGATCTCCAAATAATCCATGTTTGTACGCAACATAACCAACTGCACCAATCATTGCCGCATTATCTGTACAACAATACATAGGTGGAATCACTAGTTGTGTATTTGGATATGCTTGCATCTTCTCAGTCATTAACTGTCTTAATCTTGAGTTAGCTGCTACACCACCCGCTAAGACTAACATCTTTGGCTTTAAATCCTCGACAGCCTGTAATGTCTTTCCTGTTAATTGTCCTAATGCAGTTTCCTGGAAAGCATATGCTACATCTTCTTTGATGATTTCATTACCTGCTTTTTCTTCACGTTGAATTAACTGTAATACAGCTGTCTTCAAGCCTGAGAAACTAAAATCATATACACCATCTATCTTTGGGGATGGTAACTTATAATGTTCTTTACCCTCTTTTGCCATACGATCAATAACCGGTCCCCCAGGATAGCCTGTACCTAATACGCGTGATACCTTATCATATGCTTCCCCAATCGCATCATCCTTTGTTGTGCCGATGACTTTATAATCCCAATCATTTTCCATATATACAAGTTGTGTATGTCCCCCAGAAATCACTAATGCTAGTAATGGGAACTTTAAATCTGCCACAAAGTTATTTGCCCAGATATGACCTGTCATATGATTGATTGGTATTAATGGCTTATGGAATGTCCAAGCAATTGTCTTCGCCGCTTGTACACCTACATGTAGCGAACCAATTAAACCAGGTCCTTGCGTATATGCAATTGCATCTATAGCATCCATAGTTAGATTGGCTTTCTTTAATGCTTCATCAATAACTGTTGATATATTTTCAACGTGGATACGGCTAGCTACCTCTGGCACAACACCACCATATTGTGTATGAACATTTATCTGTGATGATACGATATTAGATAATATTTCTTTACCATCCTTAATAATTGCACACGCTGTTTCATCACAGCTTGATTCTAAAGCTAAAATCAATGTCATTTATAAACCTCCTAAGGGTTTAATCATTAGATATGCATTCTCGCCATCATCATAATAATTCTTGCGAGTATTCACAGAAATAAACCCGTTTTTTTCATAGAATTGAATTGCACGTTCATTTGATATACGTACTTCCAATGTCATATTTTCACACTCTTCTTCAATTGCGTTTTGAAGAGCTTCATTCAATAATTGTTGACCAATACCTTGTTTCCAACTTTCAGGATGAACCGCAATATTTGCAAGTTGAGCTTGTTCATAAGTAATCCACCAATCAATATATCCAATGATTGCTTGATTCTCTTCAAAAACCAATAAGTTGGAGAAAGGATTTTCCAAAAGTTCATAACGAAACTGTGCTAAAGTCCATCCCCCTTTTGGAAAAACAAATATTTTTCAAGATCCACGACTTTCGAAAGATCTGTTTCTATCATCTTTCGAATCATTATTTATGAATATTATATGCATCGGATGACTTTAAATACTCTGGCACAATCAAATGCACATTCTCTGCTTTCTGCCACTCATTTTTTAACAACAAGAAGTTCTTTGCCATGTTTGGGTAATACGTTTCTTTCCCAAATAATTGACCATCACCAATGAGCTTTTCATCACGTACCACATTTTCAAGATCATCAATATATTCAACTCGTTCTTCTTCAACAGCCTTGCCATTCTTATAGGCACAAGTATATACACGTTTACCACGTGCATCCAATACTACACGGCAATCATCCAAGCCAGCATACAACAACATCGTAGGAAGAGTATACAGTGGCTTATGAGTCATGGAACAGAATACTTTCGCAATCGTCATTGCGATACGAACACCGGTATAACTACCAGGTCCCTTTGTAATAACAATCTGATCAATATCATCACTCTTTAAAGATAATTTTGATAACATTTCTTCAAGTTTAGGGAAAATTTCTTCTGATTGATGTTTCCAGCACTCTTCCTGTACTTCACCAATAATTTCATTATCACGAATTAACGCAAGTGATAAATAGATATGACTTGTATCCATACATAAAGTAATCATGCTAGAACCTCCAATAAATCTTCATACTTCTTTCCAATCGCATGGAAAGTAAATTCACGATCGCCATTCTCTAGTAATTGAATAGAAATCTTTAAATGCTCCTCAGGAACTAAATCAGGACTAAATTGTGACCATTCGATAACCGTTAACCCCTCATCATTTAAATATTCATCAAAGCCTAAATCCTGATGAACACCTTCTAAACGATATGCATCAATATGATTTAACAAGAGTCTTCCATGGTAAATCTTTTGAATCGTAAATGTTGGACTTGTAACGCTACGACTAATATCTAATCCCTTCGCAATACCTTGTGTTAAACAAGTCTTACCAGCACCCAAGTCACCATCTAATAAGATGACCATACCAGCTTCACTATGCTTACCTATCTTAGCGCCAAGCTCTCTTGTTTCATCAGCTGATTTTGTAATTAAACTTAAATCTTTCATATAGAAAACCTCACCAAACCATTATAATACGATTTATAAAAAGCGCTATAAGTCAGCACTAACTTTACATAAAAAGTATAAAAAAAGGGAGAGCGATGGAAAACCATGCTCTCGATGACCCGGCAACGTGCTAGATTTGCTTGCGCTATTTTCGCCGCTACAGTGCTTAACTTCTGTGTTCGGGATGGGTACAGGTGTGGCCACTGCGCCATCATCACCGGATCTTGCTTCTTTAGGGTCCTCTGTTCCCTGAAAACTAAATAACAGTTTCTGACTTTGTCTTTCTCAAACAGTCGTGTGTGCGTTCTCTCGTGAATAAATCTTCGACCTATTAGTATCAGTCAACTGAATGTATCGCTACACTTACATCTCTGACCTATCAACCTCGTCGTCTTCAAGGGGTCTTATTCATTTGAAATGATGGGAAATCTAATCTTGGAGTCGGTTTCACGCTTAGATGCCTTCAGCGTTTATCCGGTCCGTTCTCAGCTATCCAGCTATGCCACTGGCGTGACAACTGGTGCACCGTAGGAACGTCCACCCTGGTCCTCTCGTACTAGGGGCAGCTCTCCTCAAATTTCCAACGCCCACAACAGATAGGGACCGAACTGTCTCACGACGTTCTGAACCCAGCTCGCGTACCGCTTTAATGGGCGGACAGCCCAACCCTTGGAAGCGAATTCACCTCCAGGATGCGATGAGCCGACATCGAGGTGCCAAACCTCGCCGTCGATGTGAACTCTTGGGCGAGATCAGCCTGTTATCCCCAGGGTAGCTTTTATCCGTTAAGCGACGGCCATTCCATTCTGCACCGCCGGATCACTAACACCGACTTTCGTCCCTGCTCGACTTGTTTGTCTCGCAGTCAAGCACTCTTCTGCGTTTGCGCTCGTTGAATGATTTCCAACCATTCTGAGAGTACCTTTGTGCGCCTCCGTTACTCTTTGGGAGGCGACCGCCCCAGTCAAACTGCCCATCTGCCACGGTCCTCTAGCCGGATCACGGCTTAGAGTTAGAATTTCAATTAAGTAAGAGTGGTATCCCAACAGTGACTCCTCTGATCCCGAAAGACCAGTCTCATCGTCTCCCACCTATCCTGTGCATACTTAACCGAAACTCAATAGCAGACTACAGTAAAGCTCCATGGGGTCTTTCCGTCTAGTTGCGGGTAACCTGCATCTTCACAGGTACTAAGATTTCACCGAGTCTGCTGCCGAGACAGTGCCCAAATCATTACACCTTTCGTGCGGGTCAGAACTTACCTGACAAGGAATTTCGCTACCTTAGGACCGTTATAGTTACGGCCGCCGTTCACTGGGGCTTCGGTTCAATGCTTCGACTTGCGTCTGACAAATCCCCTTGACCTTCCAGCACCGGGCAGGTGTCACCCCCTATACTTCGTCTTGCGACTTCGCAGAGAGCTATGTTTTAGTTAAACAGTTGCTAGGGCCTATTCACTGCGGCTCTTTCGAGCACCCCTTATTGCTAACGTACGGGGTCAATTTGCCGAGTTCCTTGGCAACAGTTCTCTCGCTCACCTTAGGCTACTCGCCTCAACCACCTGTGTCGGTTTTGGTACGGGCCGCTAGTAAATTATCGCTAGAAGCTTTTCTTGAGACCTGGTATCGCCCTCTTCACTACTTGCTCGCGCGTTCGCTTGAGTCAAGCCTTTGAGTATCCGGCGCGGATTTGCCTACGCCACTCTCCTGCTTGCCTTGCCCAATCCATTAAGGACTAGGGCTAACCCTATCTGTCACTCCATCACTTTACTCGCGGGTGCAGGAATATCAACCTGCTGTCCATCGACTACGCCTTTCGGCCTGGCCTTAGGTCCCGACTTACCCAGGGCGGACGAACCTTCCCCTGGAAACCTTGGTTGTTCGGTGTGTGTGGGATTCTCACCCACATCTCGCTACTCACACCGGCATTCTCACTTCCATACGCTCCAGCACTCCTTACGGTATACCTTCAATGCTGTATGGAACGCTCCCCTACCACTTATACCTAAGTATAAATCCATAGATTCGGTATTACGCTTAGCCCCGGTTAATTTTCGGCGCAGAGATACTCGACTAGTGAGCTGTTACGCACTCTTTGAAGGATGGCTGCTTCTGAGCCAACCTCCTAGCTGTTTGCGCGTCTCCACATCCTTTTCCACTTAGCGTAAATTTTGGGACCTTATCTGATGATCTGGGCTGTTTCCTTTTGACCATGGACCTTATCACCCACAGTCTGACTGCTGAATATTCTTGCCCGGCATTCGGAGTTTGATATCATTTGGTACGGCGAGATGCCGCCCGCATGATTTCAGTGCTCTACCTCCGGGTAGATTCGTTCAACGCTAGCCCTAAAGCTATTTCGGGGAGAACCAGCTATCGCCGTGTTCGATTGGAATTTCTCCGCTAATCACAAGTCATCCGCCAACTTTTCAACGGGGGTCGGTTCGGTCCTCCAGCTGGATTCACCCAGCCTTCAACCTGCTCATGACTAGATCACTACGGCTTCGGGTCTATCTCTACATACTTGCCACCCTATTAAGATTCGCTTTCGCTACGGCTCCGCATTGTCTGCTTAACCTCGCATGTAAAGATAACTCGCCGGTTCATTCTACAAAAGGCACGCCATCACACCTTAATGTGCTCTGACTTTTTGTAAGCATACGGTTTCAGGATCTATTTCACTCCGCTCCCGCGGTTCTTTTCATCTTTCCCTCATGGTACTGGTTCACTATCGGTCATATAGGAGTATTTAGCCTTACCGGATGGTCCCGGTCGATTCCGTCAGAGTTTCACGTGCTCCGACGTACTCAGGATGCCACTCGCGTGAATCGAGATTTCGCCTACAGGGCTTGCACCTTCTGCGGCTGGCCTTTCAATGCCATTCGACTATCTCTTTTCAATCACTTGTCGTGGTCCTACTACCCCAGCTCGTTGCTGGTTTGGGCTGCTCCGATTTCGCTCGCCACTACTCTCGGAATCATTGTTATTTTCTTCTCCTCCAGGTACTAAGATGTTTCAATTCCCTGGGTTGCCTTCTCTTAAGTTATGTATTGGCTTAAGGATGATAAAGCTTTTCAACTTTATCGGGTTTCCCCATTCGGATACCCCCGGATCGTTGCCTGTGTACGACTCCCCGAGGCGTTTCGCCGTTATCTGCGTCCTTCTTCTGCTCTATATGCCAAGACATCCACCGTACGCTCTTACTAATTTAATCACTTATATACGTTTATGCTTTACGAGAACTGTTAACTATTTCGTTTTTAGACTTTTTTAGTTAATCTTGTTATCACAACTTTTCGAAAAAGACCTATCTATTGTCTTCTTCTGTTATTCAGTTTTCAAAGAACAGATGCTCCTCTTGAGTTACCTCTTGCGAGATCCCTCAAAACTAAACAGGTAATAAAACTACTTGAACAACTTTTTACTTCACATCTTTCTCCTTAGAAAGGAGGTGATCCATCCCCACGTTCTCGTAGGGATACCTTGTTACGACTTGACCCCAATCACTAGTCCCTACCTTCGACGGCTCCTTCCTTGCGGTTAGGCCACCGGCTTCGGGTATTACCAGCTCTCATGGTATGACGGGCGGTGTGTACAAGGCCCGAGAACGTATTCACCGCGGCATTCTGATCCGCGATTACTAGCGATTCCAGCTTCATGAAGTCGAGTTGCAGACTTCAATCCGAACTGAGACTGTCTTTTAGTGATTCGCTTCCTATCGCTAGGTCGCTGCACGTTGTAACAGCCATTGTAGTACGTGTGTAGCCCAGGCCATAAGGGGCATGATGATTTGACGTCATCCCCACCTTCCTCCGGTTTATCACCGGCAGTCCCTCCAGAGTCCCCAACTGAATGCTGGTAACTGAAGGCAAGGGTTGCGCTCGTTGCGGGACTTAACCCAACATCTCACGACACGAGCTGACGACAACCATGCACCACCTGTCTCCTTGATAACCTCTACTGTATCTCTACAGCTTTGCAAGGGATGTCAAGGCCTGGTAAGGTTCTTCGCGTTGCGTCGAATTAAACCACATACTCCACCGCTTGTGCGGGCCCCCGTCAATTCCTTTATGTTTCACACTTGCGTGCATACTCCACAGGCGGAATACTTATTGCGTTAGCTGCAGCACTGAGTTTCCCCAATACTTAGTATTCATCGTTTACGGCGTGGACTACTAGGGTATCTAATCCTATTTGCTCCCCACGCTTTCGTGCATGAGCGTCAGTCTTTGGCTAGCAAGCCGCCTTCGCCACTGGTGTTCCTCCATATATCTACGCATTTTACCGCTACACATGGAATTCCACTTGCCTCTCCAATACTCTAGCCTGCCAGTTTAAGTGGCTGGATTGGGTTGAGCCCAACAATTTAACCACTTACTTAACAGGCCGCCTACGCACCCTTTACGCCCAATAATTCCGGATAACGCTCGCCACCTACGTATTACCGCGGCTGCTGGCACGTAGTTAGCCGTGGCTTTCTGGTAAGGTACCGTCACTTAGATATTCTCTATCTACCGTTCTTCCCTTACAACAGAGCTTTACAACCCGAAGGCCGTCATCACTCACGCGGCGTTGCTCGGTCAGGGTTTCCCCCATTGCCGAAAATTCCCTACTGCTGCCTCCCGTAGGAGTCTGGGCCGTGTCTCAGTCCCAATGTGGCCGTTCACCCTCTCAGGCCGGCTACGCATCATCGTCTTGGTGGGCCGTTACCTCACCAACTAACTAATGCGCCATAAGCCCATCCACCAGTGTTTTTAACCTTTAATAATCAGAAGATGCCTTCCGATTACCTATCCGGTATTAGTCCCCGTTTCCAGAGATTATCCCAGTCTTCGTGGGTAGGTTGCTTATGTATTACTCACCCGTTCGCCACTCCTTCGATCTCAGCAAGCTAGATCTCCAGCGTTCGACTTGCATGTATTAGGCACGCCGCCAGCGTTCATCCTGAGCCAGGATCAAACTCTTCATTTGATTGACTCTTTTTATTTTTACGAAGTCTTTTTGCTTCGTATTCTTTTTGCTTGACGTTGTTTATGTGTCTTATTCCTGTTCAGTTTTCAAAGATCTCTGCATCTCCCCTTCCGAAGAGTGCTGTATTAATATACCAAGTATCTATCCTGATGTCAATTACTTTTATAAACTTTTTGAGAAAAATTTTAGAAAAGTTTGTCTAAGCTAATTCAAACCTTATTCATTCTCAAGATTCTGGCTTGAGCTCATCTTTAAATAAAGCTGATAATACTTATCAATGCACTCTTTATTAAATGGTTCTTTCTCCTCTTCCATATCCATAATTAACTTATCCAATTGTGCTTCAACGATATCCATAACATCATCTGAATAATTCATCTTCTTCGCATGTTCGAAATATTCGTTTTCATCAAGAACCTGATATGTACGATCTGGATAGAGCTTTACATCTAAATCATAATCAATATTCTTGATTGCTTCACCATCATATATTGTTGGGGACGCCAAGTTACAATAATAGTAGATACCACTATGACGAATCATAGAGATGACGTTGTACCATTTCTTTCTATAGAAAAAACATACAGCCGGTTCGCGTGTAAGCCACTTACGGTTATCCGCTTCAATCACCCATGCATGGTCAGTAACTGCAACGATTCTGTCCTCATCTGCTTCAAGAACAAAACCCTTGCACCATGTGCGATGTAAACTTCCGTCGTGTTTAAAACTTTGAATGTGAACTGATGAACCTACTGTTGGATACATGAAAATCTCCTGTCGTCTGTTATTCATTCTACAACTGATTTCATATTTCGCAAGCGAGTTATTTAATTATCACACTCCACCTTTATACATACATTTAACAAAAAAACCTTCATGGTGATGAAGGTCCAAAACTTTTATAAGTTGAAAATTTGTGATGCGATTGAGAAATACACCATAATTGCAAGTGTATCTACAATAGTTGTAATTAATGGTGCAGCCATAATTGCTGGGTCCATCTTTAATCTCTTTGCAACAATCGGTAATACACATCCTACGAACTTGGAAATCATAACTGTTACAACAATTGAAGCTGAAACAACAAACGCTAGATATACATCATGGTTTAACAACACAATTCTAATACCGTTTGCGATACCTAGCATAATGCCCACAACAATAGAAATTCTAAATTCTTTGAAAACTACCTTGAAGAAATCGCTGAACTTAATTTCATCAATTGCTAAACCACGGATAATCAAAGTTGAACTCTGAGATCCACAGTTTCCACCTGTATCCATTAGCATAGGAATAAAGGACACCAGTACCGGCATCACTTCAAAGGCGTGTTCATAGTTAGAAATGATACTACCTGTTAGTGTTGCTGAAAACATCAAGATTAATAGCCAAACAATTCTACTACGTGCATGTTCCCACACAGATGTTGTTAGGTATGGCTTATCATTTGCCACAATCGCAGCCATCTTCTGCATGTCTTCTGTTGTCTCTTCTGTCAAGACATCAATCGCATCGTCAAATGTTACAATACCAACAATGCAATCTTCTACATCTAATACTGGCAAGGCAATCAAGTCATACTTCTTCATCTTTTTAGCGATGTCCTCTTTATCATCCCCAGTATATGCATAGATAAATTCTGTCTTCATGATGTCCTTGATAAGTACATCAGAGTCACTCAACATTAAACTCCTCGCACTGACGATGCCAATTAGTTTTCTGCTTTCTACTACATAACAGGTATATACCGTCTCACTATCGATACCAACACACTTGATTTTAGCTAGCGCATCCGCAACTGTCATCTCTTTTGTAAACTCAATAAATTCAACCGTCATGATACTTCCTGCAGTATCATCCTTATACTTCAATAAGTGATTGATATCTTTACGAACATCATCATCAACTTTATCTAATAGCTGTGTAACTAGATTTGCTGGCATATCAGATAGGAAATCAATTGCGTCATCTGAATATAGTTCATTAATCACGTTTACAATCTCGGTATTGTTAAATGTTTTGATTAACCGATTGCGTTCTTCATTATCTAAATAAGAGAAAAACATTTGCTGCTTCTTCTTTTTCCAAAATTCTAAAGAAGATTGCTAGTGTACTATCATCCAACTCGTGGAGAAACTCCGCAATATCAACGACGTTTTGCTTCTTTAGATATTCATGTAATTCTTTTAAATTGTTGCTTTTGATCCACTCTAAAACTAAGTCCTTGTCCATAATAAAAAATCCTCCCTCATGATTGGCTGATACAGCCATCACAAAAAAGGATCTTTATGGCTATATCATTTATTCGTTTTTACATCCGTGTTACACTCACCAGATATATCATCCATAGATATAGCCTCCCTCTGGTCTTATTATAATTCCATGTTTATTTTAATCAACCCTATGCTATGATTTTCCCATGAAAACGATATTAAATAAACAAATATGTGCTTTTTTAGAAGAAAGCGATAAGATTGCGGCACTTTCCAATGTCAGTGCTTGCATTCAAATGAATTACAAAAATATCAACTGGATTGGGTTTTATTTTGTAAAAGAAGGCCAACTCGTTCTTGGCCCTTTCCAGGGAAAACCTGCTTGTACAAGGATTCCTTTTGATAAAGGTGTCTGCGGAAAATGTTATCGTGATAAATGTGTGCAACGCATTGATAATGTGCTAACTTTTCCAGGACACATTGCTTGTGATTGTGATAGTCGCAGTGAACTTTGTGTGCCGATTATTGTAAATGGAGAGTGCGTTGGTGAGATCGATATTGATTCTCCTATTAAAAATCGCTTTGGCCAAGAGGAAGAAAATGAAATGCTGCAGGCTGCTTATGACATTGCACAAGCATACCTACAGCATCATTGGTTTTAACGATATAAATCGTATACCATGGTCTTATCAAAATAACGCATTGCTTCATCAATTGCATTTGCAGCTGAGAATAGCGTAATCTTGCAACCACCCAACATGGTTTCTCTAACCATGTTTTTCTTTCGCATCATTTGCCCAACTTTCAGGAAGATATCACTATCTAACTGTAAATCGAGATATTTTCTCCACACATCTCCTTCTGCCGTCTTGACCTTTGCGCCTTGAATACCGATTGGTCGACAATCGGAGCGATACTCCGCTAGATGCATGCATGTTGCGGAATCAAAATCACAACCAATTAAAAGTACATATCCTTTTAATTCATATAGTCTTGCTGTAGGAGATTCATCTGCTAATGGAAAATGTGTTGATTGATGATTGCATAACAATCTTGCATATCTACCCCATGCAGAATAAGAGTAGGTAGGATGTGAGGAAGTAATCACACCATCTCGAATTCTAAAGTTTTCAACAACCGATCCCATGTAATGTACATTACTTGTCTTTGCATCGTAAGCCGGGATTGCTTCACGAATTTCTTTGTATAGTGTCGGTGCAACCGCTGGATATTCCCAATCACTCGGTTCGCTGTTATCAACTGACTGTGTTGGCATAAGAATTGTTCCGCCATTTTCGCACAACTCCATCAAGCCATCTACGATTGTTCGAGCACCACCAATTACACATCCGAAACTAGACATCTGTGAATGTACTTCCAAAATCTGATTGCCAGTAATACCAAGACTTTTCAGTGCTTGAATAAAACTATCTTTTGTTACTGGATCAGAAACTGTCCGTTTCATCTCTGTCATAAGCTTACTTAAAATATTCCTTTGCAATTTCTGTGCCAACAGCCGCGTTGTTGAATACTAATTGAATATTAGATTCAAGGGACTTACCACCAGTGATTTCGGCAATCTTAGCAAGTAAGAATGGTGTGCATTCTTTTCCTTTAATTCCCTTTTCATCCATTTCCTTGATAGCAGAATCAATCACTGCGTTAATAGCATCTGCGTCCATAGAATATTCTTCTGGAATTGGGTTTGTGATTAATACACCGCCATCTAAACCAAAGTCTCTCTTTGCATGAATGATTTGCGCAGCTTCAGCATAGCTTTCTAACTTGTGGTCAACCTTTAACCCTGATTTACGTGTATAGAATGCAGGAAGTTCATCTGTTTGGAAACCTAATACCGGAACACCCTTTGTTTCCAAAATTTCTAATGTCTTTGGCAAGTCTAAGATAGCCTTAGCACCTGCACAGATAACTGTAACGTTTGTATTTCCTAATTCTTCTAAGTCAGCGGAGATATCAAATGTAGTTTCTGCACCACGGTGAACACCACCGATACCACCAGTCACGAAGAACTCAACTCCTGCCTTAGCCGCAAGAATCATTGTTGTCGCAACAGTAGATGCACCCCAACTCTTATTGCGATAATCACTGGAATATCTCTACGAGATACCTTAGGAATGCTTAATCCACGCTTGCCAAATTCTTCAATTTCTTCTGGTGTCATACCAACAACTGCTTCACCATCAATAATACCGACTGTTGCAGGTACACCACCATGTTCACGGATGATTGCCTCAACCTTTAATGCTGTTTCAACATTCTGTGGGTATGGCATACCATGTGAGATAATTGTTGATTCTAGAGCGATAACAGGCTTGTGTTCTGCTAGTGCCTTTGATACTTCTTCATTTGTTCTTACTTTCATAATGTTTTCTCCTCTATCTTCATATCTGAAATCTTAGCGTTTACTTCTTCTGTATTTAAATTGCGTCTTCTAACTGCATCTTGTTCAATGCTGATAACAGCCGCACTAATACCAAATCTCATTGACTCTAATGGACTCTTTCCTGCAAGTCGACTTGCTACATATGCTCCCAGTAAGGAATCCCCTCCACCAGTCGCATTTTCCATATTGATTTGACGATGTGTAAACCAAGTCTTATGCTCTTTTGTCCCTAGCAAGATACCACGATCCGCCATTGAAATAATCACTTCTTTAACGCCATGCTCGATAAACCAATTCAAACTCTGTCTTGCCGTTTCTTCGTCCTTAATCCAAATACCAGTTAATTCCGATGCTTCAAACTGATTTGGCTTAAAGATATCTAGGTGATTTAATACAGACTTTAGTCTAGCTGCTTTATGCGCACTGACCGGGTCTGCCGCAATCCTTGCTTTTGCATGTGTTGCGATATATTCAATGCTCTCCATATCTAAGTTGGAGTCTATGATAATGATATCATCTTCATGCAATGTTTCTAAGATTGGTTGTAACATTTTTGCGTCCATACGACGTAAAATTCTCATGTCACTCATGCCAAGTTTCATATCACGATTATTATCTAATAACGCAATATACATGGAACTTGGAAGATCTTCTTCAGTAGACGACATGGATACATCCATTCCTAACCGCTTGCAATCTTCCTTCATTGCTTGACCATAACTATCCCCAGAGAAACAAGTCACAAACTTAATATTCTCACCAAGTAGTGCACAAATCTGTGCAATATTTCTTCCTACTCCTCCATAGGCGATGGAAATTTCACCAGGATTGGAATCAAATTCTGTAATGGATCGATACTTGAACCAACGATATCAATGTTCGCTCCACCAATCACGCAAATACTACTCATGATGACTCTCCTTCTGTTTTAGATGTTCTGTTCCTTTAAGGGCTTCCTCTAGAATGCGAGCTTGTGCTGAAATCTGCTCATATGTATATTCTTCTTTCATTAACATCAAATAGGAATCCATGAGAGCTCGCTTTAAGATAGCGGCGTGTTCTGGTTCTAATTGATTTAAATCCATGCCATTTGTTGACTCAATCATCATTTGTAAATGATACATCTGTTCCATGATTCTAGCTTCTTGTTTTGCTTCCTCAAAAAATCATTTCTAACGTCCATTCACGATTCGTTTGTGTTGCACTAACCATGATGCCATCAAATGGTACATCTGCCCCATCAAAAGATTCACTCATAATCATAATTTCCTCTTTTGATAATCCATCCATCAAAAGATAGGAACCATCATACTTCTCGTGTATCTCTGATGTAGATTCTTGCATATTTAAAACTTGCTTAAATCTTTTACTAAGACAGTCATCTCCGATGATTATCATATTAATACCCATCTGCTCTAATATATCTTTATATATTTGTGTTGCAGATACTGATATTCCGTAAAATATTACCTTTTTCACTGATTACCTCCGTGTTATTGATGCAAATAAAGCATTGCTCTTTTTATTTTATATCAAATCCATTTAAAATATACTTATTGAAAGGGGGACCATGCACATGGCTATGCCTATTTATGAATCCGCTGAAGACTATTTAGAAGCTATACTAGTGATTCAACAGCGAAAAGGAATAGTACATTCCATTGACGTTGCTGAAGAAACTGGTTTCTCCAAAGCAAGTGTAAGTGTTGCGATGAAGAAGCTGCGCGAGAATGGATATATCTCCATGGACAAAGACGGTTCTCTCAAATTACTCGCTCCTGGTAAAAAAGATTGCTGAACGCATTTGGGAAAGAAATCGTGTATTAACTCATTTCTTCATCAGTATTGGTGTTGACGAAGAAACTGCCGCAAGAGATGCGCACAAGATTGAACACGATCTCAGTGATGAGACATTTGAGAAGATTAAAGAAAAAAATTTGCTGATCATTTTGAATAATCCGATTCTTCGGATTTTTTTCTTTTTAGTGCGATAAAAAGTCCCAGTCTATAACCGGGACAATTTTTTTATTTTTATTGAACCGGTATCGTATTTTCTTTTTATCCGGCATCGTAGGTTTGAAACCATATTTTTAAGCGCTTGCAGACAAAAAAATTCAATCCCTAATTTTCAATGTTTTTTTAATTTTTGCACAAAAATAGGTAAATCCACCCTTCGCGACCAGTTTTGCCACATCGTTATAAATTTCTACTTCAATAAAATGAATATGTTTTCCGCGTTTAATATCTTTCGCAATCGCAACAAGACTTTCAGTATCTGCAGTAGAGCGAAGATAATCATAGTTTGCGGATACAGTTGGACCATATCCACCTGCTGAATAGAAGGTACATCCTGCCACAATATCCGCAAAGTTATAGCTAATACCACCATATACTAGACCAAGGGGATTGATATCCTTTGGGGTAACTATCATTTGTGCCATCGCTACACCATCATTCATACAAATCATCGTCATATGGAATTTCTCTGCCGCATCTAATAGCAGTGGATATAATTGTGTCTCTAATTCTTTTAAATTTCGATGATTTTCTTCTTGTAGATCAACATTCATCGCAGGCTCAAGAATCAACTTATTATCAACCTGTAGTGCAATCGCTACCCGATAATCAAACAGTGCTGCTTGCGAAGTGTGGATTGGAATAATCTGTCTGGCTAGAGTCCCTATTTTCTCATCTGATATTTCAGTATGCAAAATAGGTACCAGCGCATAATCATCCTTACCATCTACAGTAATATCTTGATTACCACAGATTAGAATCTTTTTATCATCCACTTCTATGCGATATGTATCCTCAGCGATTCTTTCAATCTGTACATCACGATAAATAAACTTCTTACCTATTTCAAGTAAATCTTGATTGATGATTTTTGGTTTGATTTGTTGTGATATGTAATTGTACCAATGATTTATTTGCTTCCGTGGTCTGAAGGATAATATCTGCTTGTTTGCTATAATCTTTCCCCTTTTCAGGATTCACATATAAAACGGTATTATTTTTTTGAAGTTAAGCGACAACTATAGTCACCTAAATATAAAAAGCTCTATCATTGTTCCTCCTCTTTTCCGCTGGCAAGTAATAAACTTTGGATCCCTTTTTATCATTCTTAATTCAACATCTTGGAAGTGATTACCAGGATTATACTCATACATTAAATGAATATTTTGTTTCTGCAGGATTTTTATCACAGATTCAAAACATGTTCCAACGGTAGCCATGACTTTATTTTTTGCGTTTGATTCTCTATCACCCAGACTCAGATACACAGCGTTTGTATAAATTGGATGTTGTTCAAGATAGTCCACAAAACTCATATACCACACAGACGGAGAAACAGCCGCAACCTTCTCGAAAAGATTTGTTTGACATGATGCCCATAATGCAAATAGTCCAGCCAAAGAATATCCACAAAGATACAACTGATCTGACTCTATCTGATGTTCACATTGAAACCAATCCCAAAAACTTTCTAACTCAGATAATAATACTGATGCATTCCCTGCAAAATCGTGTTTTCCAAAAATTGCAGGCGCAGACCATGGAGACAGTTCCCCTTGCCAATCATGGATAGCTACCACAATCATGCATACTTGATTTTGATGTGATATTTTTTGGAATATTTGCATATAATCCTCTGGATTAGATTCATCTACCAAATACATCAAAAATATACTAGCCTGTGTATCTCCTAGTAGCGTATATTTTCGATTTTGGTACTCTATTGTTTTCATATCTATATTTTACAGAGTTTTAAGTGATTAAAAAAGTGTTACAATCTCCCTTCACTTAGAAAGGCACCCGTAACACTTAAACATTTATTCTCTACACAACCAAATTTGATATAAAGACACTAACATTGGCACAACCAATAGACAATATGAGATGAAGAAATAAATATACCCAACACGGAATATCAAATAGACTGTAACTAGCATGATAAGTGGGACAATAGATGCCATAAATTTGAAGAATCCATCTCTTCTGCTCAACTCCATGCATTCATGTTCTAGAATACCATTATTTTTAATCATATTAAATGTTTGAATTCCTGTTATACACGGAATAATGTTGATGATGACAATTCCAATTCCTACCCCAATAAGTGAAACACAAACCAGTTGAAACATTGGTGTACTTGTCATATGTACAAAAGGTGATAAGGTTAACTTTCCATTTACATCCATTCCCAGTGTATCAAAGGATGGAACTTGATTCATCTGGACAAATATATAGGCTGAAATGCTTCCAACTACAGCACCGATTCCTAACATGATGAATGATAGAACGGTCGTAAAGACAGTAACGATTCTTATTTTGTTAATCTTATTCATCATATCCTCCTGACATGCATAAGCATTTTTAAAAGATGAAATTTCATATGAAGTTTCATCTTTATTTTATCACTTATTGTTGTGCTTTTTTCAAGTTTGCAACGGAAGTTGGACATGTTTCAGGTGTACAAGCGCCGTTTGGACCTAAATCAGATGAGCGATTGATAAATCCTTCTGTATGTAACATGTGATGAGCCTTCTCACTAAGTGGAGCGTCATAGAACTCGTTATACAATACTTGGATTTCAGGGTTATCCTGTGGTGCCTTGATTGGTTTGAGCTTATCTCTTTCATATAAGGACGCAATACGAGATTCCTTCGCAGCCTTGACTTGAGGAAGCTTATGACGTGGCATTCCTCCACCACCAATACATCCACCAGGGCAGGCCATTACTTCGATAAAGTCATAATGTGTTCCTGTTTCCTTCATATGTTCATAGAACTTACGGAAGTTACCTGTACCATGAATTGCGGCAACGTGTAATACTTTATCACCGATTTGTACATCTGCTTCACGACTATTTTCAAAGCCACGAATCGCATCAAAGCGAATCAAGTTAGCAGGTACTTCATCCTTTGTAACAAACTTATATGCAGAACGCATTGCGGATTCCATAACACCACCAGTATTGGCAAAGATAATTCCTCCACCAGATGCTTCACCCATTAATGGATCAAACTTACCATCTTCAAGATTAGCGAAATCTAATCCAGCTTCGCGAATCCAACGTGCAAGTTCACGCACTGTAATACTGTAGTCTGAATCACGCATCTCTTCTTCATTCCAATATCCTGCAGATGAATTCATTTCTGGACGACGAATTTCTGCTTTCTTGGCTGTACATGGTGTTACACATACAGAAACAATCTTATTAGGGTCAATATTGTTCTTTTTAGCAAAGTAAGTCTTCTCCGTTGCGGCTTGCATAGCGATTGGACTCTTCGCAGTTGAAAGATGTGGAATCAATTCTGGGTAGAATGTTTCCGCAAATTTAACCCAAGCTGGGCAGCAGCTTGTATATTGAGGTAATTGTCCATTACCATTGATTACTCTTTCAATTAACTCAGAAGCTTCCTCCATAATGGTCATATCTGCTCCAAAGTTTGTATCTAGTACGTAGTCACCACCAAGCTTACGTAAAGCTGTGATCATCTTTCCTTGTACGAATGTTCCGGCAGGCATACCGAACTCTTCACCAAGTCCTACACGTACTGCTGGTGCAGTCTGGAATACAACAACCTTTTCAGGATCTTGGATCGCAGCCTTTACACCGTCTAATTCTGAACGTTCATTTAAACTGTCAAATGGGCAAGATACTACACATTGACCACAATTGATACAGATTGGGACATCTCCGTTTGTAGTCAAGTCATAATAATCAAATACACCAGCATCGATGGCACAAGCACGTCTGCATAGGGTACAATTCTTACATTTTGATAAATCTTGGACAATAGAAATATTATCGTCAGCTATCGGCACTCTCTTATCTAAAAACTGATACTTACTCATGAATTTCTCTCCTCTATCCACACTTCTGAATTTACCATTATTTAACAAAAACAATTCTAAGCACAGTAATTTATCCCCATGCTATACATCTTTTTGTAGTTTAACATTTTAATAAATTCAGTCTATAATGAACTTAAAATTAGGAGTTCATTATGAAGACAATTTACTACTATTATGTTCGTCACGGAGAGACCATATTTAATTTAGAAAACCGCATGCAAGGTATAACAGACTCTCCATTAACTTCCAAAGGAATAGAACAGATTTTGCAAACAACGGAAGCGTTAAGAAACCAGTCTTTTAATTCTGCATATACATCCCCTTTACCAAGAACAATTCAAACCGCAAAACTAATCCTAGAGCCTCATCACATGCATGCAAAAATCTTTGACTCATTACGTGAATTTAGTTATGGATCATGGGATGGAAATATTAAAAATGAAAGTGACCCAGAATATCAATATCGTTTTTCAAATGATCTTTTTGATGATTTAGGTGGTGAAAATCCAACAATGATTCAACAGCGTATTCAAAATGCTTTTAGTGAGTTACGCAAACTGAGTCACGATCAAGATAGAGTTCTTCTTGTTTCTCATGGAGCATACTTTAGACATCTATTATTTAGTCTTATGAAAGAGAATATTCCTGATGAGCTTCTTCATCGTGAATGCTTAATTGGAAATGGTGGAATTGCTGTTTTTAAGGATGAAGATGGAAACTTCTCACTAGTCGAGGGTCCACTAAACCAAGTGGAGTATATGAATCGACATGCTAATGATTAATTCAAAAATACTTGCATGCATTCTATCGCTTTCTCTATTGTCCGGTTGCACGCATTTTACAAAACATGACGCAAATCCGATTCCACCAGCAAATAGACTCATTGTCTTTACAAGTCATAAGCCCGAAGTATACGCACCAATTATCAAGGAATTTGAATTACGAACAGGTATCAGTGTTGAAGTACAAGCTGGTGGCACTACAGAAATGCTCGAAAAAATAAAAAATGGAGAAGATGCAGATGTCATGTTTGGTGGCGATGTTCAAAACTATACATACTATCAGGACTATATTGAACCTTATGTGGCTAGTGAAAGCTCATCTCTTGATTTTCGATATTTAGAACAACATGATAACTACACCCTCTTCTCCCAGTTACCGCTTGTCTTTATCTACAATAATAAGTTAGTCAACAACCAACGAGCTCCACAAAAATGGTCTGATTTTTGTGATGAATCTTGGAAAGGGAAAATATCATTTGCTGATCCACACACTTCAGGTACGAGCATCTCTATCTTGAATGCGTTCATGACATTGAATGACCCTACATACATTGATAAATTTTATCAACAGTTAGATGGTCATGTTGCCAGTGGGAGTGGAGAAGTCATCCGTGAAGTAAGTACAGGAACACGATTGATTGGAATTACCTTAGAAGAAACCGCAAAAAAGGCAATGTTAACAGATTCAAACATTACAATGGTTTATCCTGATTATCTCTTCGTTATATCCGATGGTAGTTTTCTTGTAAAAAATGCAAAGAATAAAGATAACGCACAGAAATTTATTGATTTTACAATCAGTAAAGATGCACAACAATTCCTATCATCCACAATGTACCGACGTAGCGTAAGACAAGATATTAATCAACTCACGGCACTAACTGATCTCGCAGATTACCAAAATCTTGTACCATGGTCAAAATTTAGGCAGGAGGAAATACTACAATTATGGGACATTTCTACGAAAATAAACAAATAGAGAAAAGTCAGTCTGTTCGTATTCGCCTACTCAATCGTTTCATTGCGATTTCGGTTGTACCAATTGTACTATGTGGCTTTTTGTTTGATTTTCTTGTTTCAAGCGATGACATTCAATACATATGAAACTACTGTAAAAAAAGAGACAAAAGAAATTAGTACAAGCTTTCAATCATTTTTAGATGGAATTGATAAAACTCTTTCTACATTATCATCACACCAAGAATTTCTAAGTTCATCAGATAGTGAATCAATATATAATACGCTTTATCAGTTAACCAACCCTATCGAAATTACGCAACATTCTCAATTTACGATCAGAACGGTAATTGTATGTATGCAACATGCGAGCTTGCAAGTCGACCTACTTACTGGGGAATCTTACATGCATTAGAAAATCCATCTAAAGACATCATTAAGCAAGTTGATAGCGAAGACAATCAAATCGTTTTTAAATATCGCAACAAAAAAATAAAACATAATAATAGAATAATTGGTTATATTGTCGCTTCTATCGACAATCAAGATTTCACATATCTATTTAGTAATCAACTCTCTAACGATGAAGGATTTGGAATTATCAGTAAAGAGAATGAACCGGTTTATATAAACACCAGCTTAGGGACGTCTGGAATTCTTAATAAGTTACATCATGCATGGATATCGGGTTCAAAGTATGATGATTACTTTAATGATTATTACATCACAATTCAAAATATAGGTAATACAGGTTTTAAACAAATTATTATTCACCCTAAAGTACTTAGTACATCTACGATGCATCGGATGTATCTAATGGTTGGCTTACTCGCTGCTCTTAGTTTTATCGTATGTATTGTTGTTGCGCAAAAGACTACGACCTCTTTTACACAGCCACTCAACCAGATGAATCAAGCAATGAAGCAAGTACAAGAAGGAAAGCTAGATACATCAATTCCTGTAGTACGCAATGATGAATTCGGGAGTATTATCTCAAAATTTCAATATTATGACAGAAGAGCTTTCTAACTTCTTAGAACAAAAGATAGAAACACAAAGACAATTAGCCGATATCCAAATCGCGATGATGCAAGCACAGCTTAACCCACACTTTCTATATAACACATTAGATACAATCAAGTGGATGGCAAAAGGTGCTAAAGTTGAACCAATTTCTCAGCTTTCACAAAAACTTGCACGCATATTAAGAACTTCTATCGTGAAAGAACAGTTCATAACAATCGAAGAAGAGTTTCAGATTTGTTCCGATTATGGAGAAATTCAAAATATTCGCTTCCAAGGGAAATATCAATTCCTATTCGATTGTCCAAAGGAGCTATTATCCTATAAGATTCCTAAGCTGATTATTCAACCCTTAGTAGAGAATGCAATTATTCATGGTTTACGTATGAAAGAGACTGGCGTCATCCAAGTATATGCATGCAAACAAAATGACGCAATCATCTTATCTGTAAAAGATAATGGCATCGGTATTAATGACGAAATGATGCATCTAATTAACACGCATCAATGGAATCAAATTGATGGTCATATCGGTATGTATAATGTTGATTCTATATTACGTTTACACTTTGGTGTAAATTCAGGTCTTCACGCACAGCGTCTAAAAGAAGGTGGAACTTTAATACAGATAACACTGCCATATAAGGAGGAGCCATGTACAAAGTAATGATTGTTGATGATGAACTATTTGCTAGAGAAGGAATGGTTCATGATATCAATTGGAATTCACTTGATTTTACAGTTTGCGCAGTTGCCAAAGATGGTCTTCAAGCACTCGAAAAATATCAAGAAACATTACCTGACTTAATCATCTCAGACATTAACATGCCACTTTGTAATGGTATAGAAATGTTACAGCAATTACGTAATCAAGGTAGTGATGTTCAAATCATCTTCCTAACAGCATATAGTGAGTTCGATTATGCTCGTGATGCATTACGCCTATATGCTGCAGACTACATTTTAAAACCATTTGAAGATGGCACCATTGAAACAAGCGTACAAAAGCTTATCCCAAAACTTACTAAGGTAAAAAATCCACAAGCGGTTAATGATACGAACCGTTATGTCAAAAAGCAATTGAATACATCGAACAAAATTATGCAAACCCTAATTTATCCATCTATGAGATAGCATCTTATTTAGAAATCAGCGAAGGACATATCTCACGACTATTCCATAAGGAAACAAACTATACCCTTGCTGGATATATTACGAGTATACGATTAGAGAATGCTAAGAAACTACTTTGTAAACATAACTGTAGAATCAGCGAAGCTGCTGAACAAACTGGTTATACATCTGTTGCTTACTTCTCTTCCCTTTTTCAAAAAACGCTATGGACTAACACCTAGCGAATATCAAAAATCAAAAATCTCTAATATCAGAAATTTAAAAAATATCATTTTTCTTTAATTTAAAGCGCTTACATTCTCTTTTATAATATGACTAGATTCATTAATCAGGAGGGAAAAAATAATGAGTAAGCGTTTTTTATCATCAGTACTCTCTGTAGTACTGGCCGCATCATTGGTTGGATGCGGTGGAAAAGGAACTAATAACACTTCCACAAACGATACAGCCAATCAGTCTGAAATAGACAAAAATTATCGCAGAAGCACAGACAATGTCACTCGAAGAGCTTGAAAGAAAGCAATCGAAGAATCTAATGGTAAGACATTCTTCGGATTAGGTAACTCTAGCCGCGGTAAGTCTGCACTGCCATTATTCATCGAATACTTACAGACAATCGATCCTAGCTACAAATTAGATTTCGAATGGCAACAGCCAAAGAACAATAAGATTTTTCGAGCAGTTACAAGCTGACTCCCTTTAAGGATCAAGGAACATTCGCAATGACTTTGATTCAGGATGGTAACCAGATTGAATCAAAGATGAATCAAACCGGTATCCTAAAAACATTCATTCCTAAGGAATGGGCAGATGCAAATGGCGTAAAAGCTAGTGACTACAAAGGCTTCCTACCATTACAAACACTAAATAAAGTATTTATGTACAATTCAACAGGCTCCAAGAAATTCACAAACTGCTGGGATTTCGTACGTAAGGATACACATCCACTATTCATGGATATCGACTCAGAAATCGTCGGCAAGAATTTCTTGTATATGTTGACAGAAGATAAGTATGCAACTGAATTAAAGAATGCCTTCGATAAGCTACCAGCTGACGCAAAAGCGGAATTCCAACCAACAATTGATGAAGTTGCGAAAGATGCTGAAAGCTTTAACTTAGGTGAAAATGGTAAATATGCTTTAGCTTGGATCAAGCTTTGGGTAAATGGATACAATGCACAAACAGATGATGGACCAATTTGTACAACACTAACATCTGCATCTGCAACGGATCAATGTGGATTATTGGTATATTCCAAATTACGTTCTATCGAAGAATCTTCAGAAACTTCTGTAAATAACATCAAAGTTGCTGCATATGAAGATGGTTACGAAGGAATCGGTGGATTTGGATATTGCCATTACCTATTCTTAACAAAGAATAGCCCACTTCCATGGACAGCTGCTGCATTTATCGCATACATGACATGTACAGAAAAAGGCTTCAGTGCTTGGGGCAAAGATATGGGTGGTTACTCCTCAAATCCAGATGTTATGACAGCAACAGAAAAGACATTCAATCATGCACAAGGTGGATATGTTGATGGTGTAGATAAGTTCCCATCTAAGGATGACCGTGGATATGATTGGTGGACAACAAAAGGCCATCTCGTATTAGAAGATCCTGAATACTGTGCTTCAGTAGCATTCACTGTTGGTTCTTGGATTGAAACACTAGACAAATTTAACGGTAATACTTCTAAATAAACAAACAGTTATCATGAGGCACCCTACGTGGTAGTTGGGTGCCTTCCATTTTTTTTTGAAAGGAGACACAACTTGGATACAACAATTTCGAAAAAACGCAATGCGATTTTCTTTAATAAGATTAAAACCTATTTCACGCAACCATTTAATGTGATTCTGCTCATCTTTGGTATCTTATGTACGATTGCAACAATATCACCTATTGTGGCAATCATTCGTGATACATTTGAGATTCACCCAGGAACAATTGACCAACATTTAACTGGGCAAACATCAGGATTAACCCTCATCAATTACATTGATTTATTCACAAGTAATTTAGCGAAGACAAATCTTTGGACACCGATGGGTAATACTTTAGCACTTGCCGTCCTTACATGCATGATTTCAATCCTATTCGGTGGTGTATTTGCTTTCCTTGTGACAAGAACAAATATGAAGTGCAGAAAGTACCTCAGCTCTATATTTATCTTCCCATATATTATGCCGCAGTGGACATTAGCAGTTGTATGGCAGCATTTATTTAATTCCAATGCGGTTACTGGTACATCTAACGGATTGCTTGCCTCACTATTTGGCATCAACATGCCACTATGGTGGTGTGTAGATTATTCCCATGTGCCATGGTATTAGGATTACACTATGCACCATTTGCATATATCTTGATTGGTAGTATCTTCAAGAACATGGATGCAAACCTAGAAGAAGCCGCAACAATCCTAAATACACCTCGTCATAAAATATTGACACGTATTACAATTCCAATGATCAAGCCTGCTATCCTTTCGACAATCTTACTCGTATTTGGTAGCGCAATGGGATCCTATCCAGTTCCACATTATTTAAATTTAACTACCCTTTCTACCAAGTATATTTCACTCAACAGTAAATATACTGGTGAAGCATCTATTCTGGCAGTTCTAATGATGATCTTTGGTATGGCAATTCTCGCACTCAACCAAGCATCACTAAAGAGTAGAAAGAACTATACAACTGTTACTGGTAAATCGGGACAAATATCAAAGATCAACCTAGGTAAGATTGGTAAACATTTAGTTGCATTTATCTTTGTTATCATTACATTCTTTACAAGTATCTTCCCAATTATCTCGTTTGCTTTTGAAACATTCCTACCTAATCCAGGTGATTACTCCTTCCTATATACAGGTAACTTCGCTAATCTAACAACAAAATGGTGGATTACAAATGAAAACATCACTGAAAATGGTATGTATGGACAACGCGGTATTTTATTCAATAGTACGATTTGGGATGCATATAAAGGAACTATCCTTGTCTCAATCGCCTGTGCACTAATTGCAGGTATCATCGGTACTTTAATTGGTTATGCTGTTTCAAAGAAACGCCGCTCGAAATGGGCTAATTACGTAAATAGTATGGCATTCCTTCCATATCTAATGCCGAGTATCGCAGTTAGCGCAGCCTTCTTCATTCTATTCTCAAATCAACATATCAATTTATTTAATACGTATACGTTACTTGTTATTGTCGGTGTGATTAAATACATTCCATTTCGCAAGTCGTAACGCATTAAACTCTATGTTGCAATTATCTGGAGAAATCGAAGAAGCCGCAATCATCCAAGATATACCTTGGATCAAACGAATGACACGCATTATCATCCCAATTCAAAAATCTTCGATCATCAGTGGATTCATGTTACCATTCATGACTTGCTTACGTGAGTTATCACTATTCTTATTACTATGTACGCAAGGATTTATCTTATCAACTACATTAGATTACTTTGATGAAATGGGACTATATGCTTTCTCAAGTGCAATCAACCTGATCTTAATTGTAACAATCATGCTTTCAAACTTGATTGTAAATAAATTAACTGGTGCAAGCCTTGATGAAGGAATTGGTAATTAGGAGGAAAAAATATGCCTGAAATCAAACTAACAAATATCACAAAACGTTGGGGTAAATTCTATGCTGTAGATAACCTCAACTTACATATTGAAAAACAATTCATTTATTACAATCTTAGGACCATCCGGCTGCGGTAAAACAACAACACTACGTATGATTGCTGGTTTAGAAACACCTACAAGCGGACAGATTAAAATCGGTGACCAAATTGTTTATGATTCCGATCAAGGAATCAACATTCCGCCAAACAAGCGTAAAGTAGGATTCTTATTCCAGAACTATGCGTTATGGCCAAATATGACAGTTTATGACAACATCTCCTTTTGGATTAAAAAAACATCAAAGAAGAACTTCCAGTAATGGATATTGAATTAAAAATAACTAGTGATGTGATTCGTTCATTACAAAAATACAAATAAACTCACACAAATCTTTGAAGAATGTAAAGAGAAGACAGGCAAAATTGACAAGAAACGTCTTCTTCTAAAACTGATCAATACCTATACAATTTCCAAATATACAGCTGAAAAGATCTTCAAGTTCAACTTACATTCATCAAACGCCATCGAACAAGATGCAAAAAAATATATTCAGCAATTTGAAGAGAAAAAGAATAAATTAATTGCTGCACATCAAAGCAAAGAAATGAAACTGTAAATGAAAAATTTGAAGTTGTAGAAAATGATTCTGTGAAAAAAACTAATTCGTAAATTAAGCAATGAAGAAATCGATTTATCTGTAAATCGTGTAGCAAGAATCGTAAAGATTGGTATGTTCATGGATCGCTATCCTGCTGAACTTTCTGGTGGACAACAACAGCGTGTTGCCATCGCTCGTACCTTAGCACCTGAACCACAAGTTCTATTTATGGATGAACCATTATCAAACCTTGATGCAAAGTTACGTTTAGAAATGCGTTATGAATTACAGCGATTACATGTAGAAACCGGTTCAACATTTGTATACGTTACACACGATCAAATGGAAGCAATGACACTTTCAACAAAGATCTGCTTAATGAATAATGGTTTACTACAGCAGTATGATTATCCATTATCACTCTACAACAAGCCAAACAACCTATTCTGTGCTGACTTCGTTGGTAATCCATCTATCAACTTCTTAGAGGCAAAAGGAAAACAGAACCAAGATGGAACATTTACTTTCACAGTATTAGACAATAAGACAGCAGTCTTTACACCAGAACACAATTTCAACTTACAGGAATGGTTTGAACACCGTGATGCAGAAAAACATTCTAATGATCTTGACGAAAAATCTAGTACTAAGGTTGAAAAAGAGAATAAAGATGAAGTATTCAAATATCATATCCAAAAAGTTAATGAGGACTATATCAGCGATGATGATGTAATCATTACAAATGAGGACTTCATCTTAGGTATCCGTCCTGAAAAGATTACAGTCGATGTAAATGGTAAGTTAGATGCAGCAGTTGATGGCTCTATGCCTACTGGTATGGAGTCAACATTAAAACTTAATATCAATAACTATCTTCTTACATCTGTCATCTTTGGTAATCAATCATTCGTCATTGGTGACCAGGTTCATATCTCAGTTCTACCATATGACATTCTTCTATATGATAGAAAATCAGGAAAACTCATCGCTTCTGGTTCAGTAACAATTCAATAAACTTAATCGAAGGTCAGAAAATGGCCTTCTTTTCTTTTAAAAAAGTACTAAACTTGGTATATTCAGTACTTAAAACTTATCTTCTGTTTTTCAACATCAACTCTTGCCATTACACCAAATGGAACAATCGTACGCGGTGTCGCATGACCTACATTTATATTCCACACAATTGGCAAGTTTGGATTATTTACAATATCTACCAGAATTTCCTGATATTCCTTTGTATACATTTCATCCATTGGTTTTCCAACAAGAATCCCATGAATCACATCAAAGATACCTGTATTCTTTAAAGCCTCTATCATGTGACGGTATTTTTCAGGAGTTGGCTGTTCTTCACTTGATTCTAATAATAGTATCTTTCCTTTCCAGTCTTCTAAATTTGGAAACAGATCATATTTTCTACATAGTTCAACAGAATCCCTATGCCTTGTAGTATCAAAAATATCATATAAACTATCGATACATCCACCTAATATCTTTCCCTGGAATACTCCACTACCTTGTAATAATTCAAATCCTTGATTTGCATGCATGATGCGTTTTGTACCGACAGCTTCTGCACTATAATCACTACGTTCTTCATACCATACATCACTTGGTGTTATTTCGTGGATTATCCCAGTTTCTAATAATTCCAAGAAATATTTCTCAGTGTATGGCATCATCTCTTCATCCAATTCACATACATCTGGAAGAAATGCTTGTCCATAAAATGTATTGAGACCTACTTTATGTAGCATTAAGTGATTAAAGGTTGTATCGGAAAATCCAAGGAATATCTTTTCTTTTACAGCATTCTTTAATTCATCATGTTCAAAAAGATAAGGTAGTAAACGATACGTATCCTCACCACCAATTGCACAAAGTATCATATCAATTGAATCATCTTGAAATGCATTTATCAAATCACTCGCTCTATCCTTTGGATGTTCAGAAATATATTTCAATCCTTTGCATGCATGTTCCATAAATTTAACTTGAATACCAAGTTTCTCTAAACGTTCTATACCAATTTTTACTTCATGTTGTACAAAATCTTCCCCAAGAATGCCACTGGATAAACTGACGATTCCGATTGTTTTCACTTTCTTCATAACACTAACCTCGTATAATTTTTAGCATTATATCACAAAAAAACACAGTAGAGTTTCTACTGTGTCTTTAATCATTAATTATTCACCCTTTTCAAGAGCTAGTGTTCTAGTTGTTAGATCACAAACCTCAGCTGGTCCATAGTATTGAATTGCACCTGGGTATGTGTAGCATGTTTCCTTAGCCCACTGTTCTCTGTGTGCTTCAAAGAACTTGAATGGTTTACCATCGAGCTCAACAAGAGCCTTTCTGATTACTGGCTTATCTTCACCATGTCTTCTTTCGATGTTCATCATCTTAGTGATTGGCATACCACCAGCTACCCATTCATCAGCTGACTTAGATAGGTTAGAAACCTTTGATAGGTATCCATTGTAACCATATTGGATTAACATGAATGCATTGTAACCTAATGAATAGCAGTAGTCTGCGTCGAAGTTAGATGGGAATGCACATCTTCCTTCATAACCGAAGAAGTGGTGTAATGCATTAAACTTACCCTTGTAAGTACCTGCAGCCTTTCTCTCTTCTAACTTAGCTTTCACGATAGCAGAGAATAACTTCTCAGATTCAATGAGAGATACTTGTACGTTTCCGTGTGGGTCTCTTTCTAAGAATAACTGCTGTTGGATTCCTTCTGGAAGAATTGCGAATACTGACATTGCTTCCTGAGATAATCCTTTTTCAATAAATGCATACTTTTCTTTCCAGTTAGACAAAGCATTGAATGCTTCAGCCTTACTACCAGCAAGTAATTCATTAATTTCAGCGATTAATGCAGAGAACTCTGGAACGAATTCAACGACACCTTCAGGGATAATTGCTACACCGAAGTTCATACCCTTAGCAGCTCTAGCTTCTACAGAATCAGCGATATAGTCTGCAATCTGTGATAAGGACATCTTCTTTTCAGCAACTTCTTCAGAAATCAAGCAAACGTTTGGTTGTGTCTGTAATGCACATTCCAAAGCAACGTGAGAAGCAGAACGTCCCATTACCTTAACGAAATGCCAGTACTTCTTAGCAGAGTTAGCATCTCTTTCGATATTACCGATAACTTCGCTATATGTCTTAGTAGCTGTATCGAAACCGAACGAGCATTCAATATCTTCATTCTTTAAGTCACCATCGATTGTCTTAGGGCAACCAATTACCTGTACACCAGCATCATGTGCTGCAAAGTACTCAGCTAAAACAGCAGCGTTTGTATTGGAGTCATCACCACCGATAATAACAATCGCTGTGATACCGTGCTTCTTACAAACTTCAGCCGCAACTGCAAACTGCTCTTCTGTTTCAAGCTTTGTTCTACCAGAACCGATGATATCGAATCCACCAGTATTTCTATACTGATCGATATAAGCATCATCGAAAATTAAATAATCATCTTCAAGTAATCCACTTGGACCCTTCTTAAATCCATATAATACATTTTCTGGATTGGTTGCCTTTAAAGCATCATATAGACCGCACACTACGTTGTGTCCACCAGGTGCTTGTCCACCAGAAAGGATAACACCTACAACCTGCTTCTTCGCTACAGATGTATTTTGTCCCTTTTGGAATGTAATTTCTTTCTTACCATAAGTATTTGGGAATAAAGCCTTGATCTTTTCCTGATCAGCAACGCTTGTTGTTTCTTCCCCTTCCAAAACTGAAATCTCAGAGATACCGTTTCTTAGCATCTTTGGAAGCTTTGGTGCATACTGATATCTAGCTTTTTGTAGTGGTGATAAATCTGTCATATTTTTACTCCTTTTCGATTTAAACCTCATTACTAGAATACCACAACTTTTTTTGAAATAAACATACAGAAGATTTGTCTATCTTATTATGATTTAACCATGTTTTTAAAAAAATTGAATTCTGATATAAAAAAACATCGCTACTACGCGATGTCTTAACGATTTATATTTGCTTTTGAATATACTTAACAACTTTTGTTAGTTTACTCTTTTTCCATTCCCCATCTTCAGCAGTATTGGCAAGTGGATAGATGATTTGAAAATCTAGTGCTTCCCCTTCTACACGACCACTACGTTTAGGATTCAAGAAGTTTTCTTCCCATTTCTTTTCACTCGCATTTTGATATTCTTTTGGATTTAAGTAAATCAACTGTCGTTTATACGCAGAAACCATCATCTTTGCCGCAAGTGCTTCTAAGTGTCTATACTCTTCTTCTTGTACATCCGCAAAGATATCCGGTAATTTTGCAGTACGCACATGTTCTAACTCACGATTGATACGAATACCACAAGCATCCCACGTAAACTCCTTTTCAGTAAAGTTAATTTTAACCAAGATACCATGCTCAGTATTGTATTGTGCACGTTGATAATCTGTATCAAAAATGAAATTTCCTAGGGAATAGAAAATGACTTTATCATTTACTGTTTCATAGTTCATTGGAACGTGAGGATGATGTGCTACCACAATATCCGCACCCATCTCTAAGAATTTATGATAACGATCTCTTGTATAAGAAGAAGGTAATGATGTAAACTCCTCACCACCATGGCAAACAATCACGCACCAACGACATATCTTTTTGATTTCATCAATATTTTTCTGTATGCGATCCATATCATTCCAAAGAAGACATCCAGCACGATTTACATCCGCTGGTTTTGCAACCTCTACGATAACCAACACTGAATAAACCAATTCCACCAGCTTCATCAAATACTAACGGTCTAGCAGCTTCCTCAATGTTCATCCCTGCCCCAACTGTTTGAACATGCTTCTCTTTTGCAAGTTTCATTGTTTGTGCTACGCCTTCTTCACCAGCATCAAGAATATGGTTGTTACATAAATTCCAAACATCCGCATGCATGTGATTTAAAACCTTGATAGCATTCGGATTCATTGCGTGAATCAGTTGTTTTACACCAGAAGTATCATCTTGTGGAGGTAAATCAATGAGCGCTCCTTCCACATTCGCCACAACATGGTCACTACTATGCAAAAAGCGTAAAACACCATCTGTAATCAGATGTTTGTCTTCCCATTTTCGATCCATATATTTATCAAAACCGATATCACCGGTAAATACAAATGTACTCTGTTTTTTCATCTTGTCACCATACTGTTTATTACCAAAATCATAGTATAAGTTCTGTTCTCTTTCAATTCACATTAACAAAGAATGAACCATTCACCTTAGATTGTAATTGTCGCAAAGATACTATTCTGTCCTTTGATAGTCTCAAAACCAGCCTCCTCATAAATTCTGATTTCTTCCTTTGCGTTTACATCCACCAAAGTCATCATTGTATTTGAGCCATTCAACGCAATAGCTTTCGATAGCAGTGCTTCTTCATATCCTTGATTTTGATACTGTGGTAATACAACTAAGCTATATGGCTCATTTTGTTTGTATGCGTATGTCACATCTAAGTATCCAACCAACCGTTCTTTATCAATCGCTAAATATACTCTAAAACGATCTAGTGCAGATAACACCTTTTCTGCTGTCCAATAGGTTTCTTTTACGTGCATATCAATGTAGGACTGTTTCCACTTATCGCTATAAAGCTGAATATCTAGAAAACATTCTTTCTTAGATTCTTGTCTAGCAATCATTCTTTGTTGTTCATTTTCAAAGATTGCATTCTTTGAGGTAAGTATATTCTTTAACAGGATATTTTTCGGATTGATGACGAAGTCACAACGATATCCTTTATAATTCTTCTCAAGATATTCAAATAATTCTCTGTATGCATGTTCTGACTTAGATAATGCAATCAGCGTTTCCACATATTTTTTTCTGTTGGTAAAATCAGTAATACGAAAATCCCACAATTTTACTATCTTCAAAATATGCATATACATGTTGATCTCTTTTTTCAAAAGCACGATACAGATTATTTTTCATCATACAGATAATGAGGATCTACATAATTTTTCATCACTACACACTTCCTTGATAAATGCTTTATATCTATCTAAAGAAGTAATTTCTTCTAACATATTTTTGTACCTTTCTTTTTAAATATCTCTATTTTTCTAATAAATTCGTGGTCGATATTTTCGTTTGTATCATCCGAAACATATCTTTCAACACGCATATGTAAATCATATTTATCACGCAGCTTCGCAATTTCTTCCATCATTGGTGAAGCGTGATGAAAAATCAATTGATTTCTGATCTTTCCAAGAATCAATTAATAATACTGTTTCATCATCATTTGCAGGATAGAAATATTCATAGCGTAAGTTTCCATCTTCTTCACGAATCTTCTTTGTTAATCCACTAGATTCCATCTCACTAGCAAACTTTCTTGCATTTCCATTGATACCTGTATAGTAAATATTGATTGTAATACTCATTATGTATGGTCCTCTCTTTAATTCATTACAATCATTATACCTAAACTTCCAATATTATAAAAAGCATTTCAGAACTGAAATACTTTTTAAATATCTACTAATTTAAACGTAAGTGAATTACCATAGTTCGTTTTAATCTATCCGAAAAAAACATCACTATCTTGGATATCAGTTTTAATCCACTGCATTGTTTCAAAGCATCCGCAAAGAATCCACTCACACTTACTAGCTTCGTGTTTGTATCATTTTGCGAATTCACATGGATTATCTATCGCAAAATACATCTCTGCATTCACATTTCCAGTTCTTCGGACAAATATATTTGCACGTTTTTAATCCAATACTATCTGTCGCATCAAATACCATTTCACATTTTGGAATTCTTTTTGTATTTGATAAATAAAATGAATGATTTTATCTTTTTGTAAAAATATTGAAATACACCTGCTAAAACAATCAATGTATGTTTAGAGATATCTAAGTATTTCACCCACTCCATTGAGAACATATCACAACCGATGAGCATCTCATTTTTACCATGACCAAGAAGTTTTTCTCTCACTGCAATTACATGTTCCAAATCGACTTCATAGAAGTTAGAAATATTATTTCTAATGCGGAAATATGCTGTTTCTAAACCAGCACCCAGAAATACAACATTACATGCATGGTTGTTTTTCTAAAAAAATGAAATAATCTTTTTATCAATCACCTGCTGTCTACAAACACTAGCCATATTGAAATACTCAAATGTATTCTGGGCAATTTTCTTTTGAGAAATATGATTCTCAAGTAATAACGCTTTTTTTCATCATAGAAAATACTTAGGAAATCTTTTTAGATACATATATTCTCGCATATAAAGGAATGTACAATGTATCTTCTACTCCTTGTAAGGAACTTGTATCATTCATAACTTTTCCCTTTCCATGGAATACAACGGTTTACGCGTTGTCGATATTGGATATACTCTTTCCCATATAAATCTTCTAACCATTTTTCTTCCGTTAACTTCATTAATACAGTCATAAATCCCCAGTAGATGATCGGTAATACTAACAACACTAGATTTCCGTAAATTAATAAAAACCCCTGTACACACAAACATGAACGCACTATACACTGGATTTCTTACATATGCATAAACACCAGTAGTTACCAACTCATTCTTTATGATATGTGCATCAAGTCGGTCAATAATAACAGCCTTCAACCATAGAGTGATTCCAATAATGAAACATAAAATACCACTTAGTACAAATATCCATCGTATATTAGTAAATGTAATGATAGGAATCATTCTTGTGGTAGAAAGAATGATACTGATAACTGTCATCAAAATAATACTGATGACATACATTGGTCCAACACCCAAGATTGGTAAATGTTTTGTTTTCATATTTTTCACCTTTGAACAATCAAAAAAATTCCAGTTAGTATTTTTCTAACCAGAATTATAACACTATTGTAATTGTTTTTTTATGATTTCACTATGCAAGTGTCATAAAAGAATTCTACAGTTGCAGGGGTCAGTATGATCCAAGAATAAACTTCGAGCTTCATCTAACGCTTCAATTTGTTTCATTTCTTCTGCATTTAACGCAAAGTCAAAGATATTGAAATTCTGTTCCATTCTATCTCTATGCACTGACTTAGGAATTACCACTACATCACTTTGTATTAAGAAAGGTAGCGCAACCTGCGCAGCTGTTTTTCCATAATGATTACCTATCGCGGTTAGCACTTCATTTTTAAAAGATATTATTCTTTCCTTCCGCAAAAGGTCCCCAAAGATTCAATTTGGCACCCATATTTTTTTGAAGATATTTTTTGATTCCTTTTGTTGCTGGAATACATGCGTTTCAATCTGATTGACAGCAGGGTTTTGATCTTTTGCGAAAATGTTGCAGATCTATAAAACGATCTGGCGAAAAGTTTGATACCCCAATAGCTCTCACTTTTCCTTCTTCTACGCCTCTTCCATCGCACGATAACTTCCATAGTAATCACCAAATGGTTGGTGTATTAACAATAAATCAATATAGTCTGTCTTTAGTTTTTTTAATGATTCATCAATAGATTTCTTTGCTTTTTCATATCCAGCATTGGAAATCCAAATCTTTGTAGTGATAAAGAACTCCTCACGTGGAAGTTTTGATGCTAGTATCGCATCTCCAACTCCCTCTTCGTTTCGATACGCTTGTGCTGTATCAATACTACGATATCCAACTTCAATTGCATTTAATACTGCCTCCTTGGTTTCTTCAACCGGTGTTTGATATACACCATAACCTAGTTTCAGCATTTTTATTCCATTATTTAAAACAAAATACTCCATCATAAACCACCTTTCTTAGTCTTTCATTTGTGTAGGGTCTAACATCTTGATTACTTTTGCAAGAACTCCACCAACAACAGCATAGTCTGGCACATCTTTTGTTACATCTGCTGAATTTCCAATTGTCATCTCTGAGCATATTATAGCATCTATTTCTATCCATAAGCTCTCTCGAATTATGATCTAACCATATGTATAACTACCGTAATAGTCATACAGATGTATTATCAAATTTTTAAATTCCCACCAAAGACTTTAAATAGATTCCATTAGGCTAAATAGAAGTAATCCCATGTGCATTGTTTACGCATACGAGTGATACTCGCTGGAGTATTCAACAATTTGTAGAGTTAATTAAAAAAAGCTATCCAGAGGATTTCCTGTATAGCTAGATTTGAGCTTCTAAATTCATAATAATTATATCATGCATTCATGTTTTTATCTTTCAAAAAATATACAGCAGATATCGATAGTGCTACTTCAATCACCACAAGAATGATAAGTGGTACTAGTGTACTCTTTACTAACATAAGTATCGCAAGACTATCAATCAACATATGTGCAAGCACACATGGTATCGCTCCCTTGGAGAATTCCTTGATTGTACCAAGCATAAATGTATTTCCCAAGTATCATCATATAAAACAACAGATAATTTGTAGATCCTGCAGTAATCCATGGCAACCTATAAATTGGTAGATGCCATACAAACCAAATGACAGATATCACAACCATTTTAAGAATGAAATTCTTACACTGAAGATGTTCTTGTAGATACCATCTCCAACCCACCTCTTCAAGTCCACCTTGAAATAATGTCCATGGAAAATAAGCTATTACAGCACCTAATGCCATACCAGTAAATTTTACATTCCCTAATATAACAGAGACACCATAATAAACAACTGGCGCCAGCAACACAAATAACCAAACAATAGAACGTTCTTCCCCACAGAAGACCTTCTCTAAAAACTGCCATAATCCATTCACTTCTTTGACTGATACGTGAATATAAATGCCATAATCATCGGAACGAGATTCAATAGTATAAATAGAATACTAGCAGTTGAATTAGACTTCTCAGGAGCTATCGCATAGATAATACTACCCAAAACAAATGTGCATACGACAGTGATTACAGCATATAGGAATGCTTTTTTATTATTAGAAATACTCTTGTCCATAGGATACCTCTTAACTTATAACTTCCACTATATGCATTATAGCACTGAACTACAGCGTTACCATATTGATATCTTATAGATTTTCTCAAGTTAAAAATAATCTTAGCCGATAGTTAGAAAAAGTATACATGCATGCATATTTATATCAATTAACATTATTATTTAATGCTATGACTTTTTATACTTTTTACGAATAAATGTATAAGCTATCATCATAAGTACTAATCCAACTGTAGCATCTACGAGCATAATATTTGTGCCTAGAATTATATTTTTGACACACAACAACAATTGTCCCTATCCAAAGCGGTAACGAGAAACAAAAGCCACATGATTCCATTTGCTCGATTATATGCACGAACATCTGTAATCTCATCCTCAGATACAGTATCACCTGCCCAAAAACCACATCGGTTTCTTTCTCCTCCAGGCATAAATCCCAATAGATGTAAATAAAAAGACTAGTAGGAACCATTATTATCAGAAATATAGATTACTCATACGTATCTTATCTCCTTTTCTCCATTATATATATATATATATATTAATTACGTCATCAAAAAAATGTTATACACTTATCAAAAGATAAGAGAATACATTTTTTTCGTTTTTAATGATTTTATTTAATTTTTTTCTATTGTGAGACTTTCCACGCTTTTCAAAGTCATTATCAATACGGTTTTTCCAATCTTCACTTATATAACTATGTTCTCTTAAAACACAGATTGCATCACTCAGAACCTCATAATTTAACTCAGTACCCTCACTATCACAATTGAAATTAACTGCTCTACTTTCACCGATACCCATATGACTTGCGACATCTACGGCATCAATATTCGCACCTAAGAACACAAACTCCCAACCACACTTATCTTTTTGAACTTCAATCAGTTGTCTAATCATACCATAATCATATTTACGACTTGAATTCTCCATACCATCTGTAATGATGATAAACATCGTATGTTTTGGAAGATCTTCCTTACGTAAATACTTGTGAATATTCGATATATGACATATAGCATGACCAATCGTATCCAATAAGGCTGTAGATCCCCCTGTCACATAATCTTTGCCAGTCATTGGACTCATATCTTTTAAGTCTATACGGTCATGTATAACTTTATTTGTATGATTGAATAAAATGGTTGTAATGAGTGCCTCACCATCTACTTCTTTCTGTTTATCAATCATAGAGTTAAAGCTACCAATCGTATCCTTTTCAAGTCCATGCATCGAGCCACTACGATCTAAAATAAATACAAGTTCTGTTAAATTCTTTTTCATACACTTACCTCCTAAGGACTTCTCCTTTTGTATGGTTTAAGTGTATCTAGATATTTATTTCTAATGGTCGCCTGCAAAGCGACATTTTTTATCCACCAATCAAACTTTGATCAAACGCGAATAACGCTTCATTGATTTCATATACATTGTAATTTCCCTGTTTTACAAAGTATTCGATAATCAAATCAAACTTACTAGAATGTGACAATGCGAATCCAGCTTTTGCAAGCATATCTTGCATTTCATCTAACGATAATTCTAGTGCTAAAGCAAAGGCTAAAACTGTAGGTTTGGATGGTTTATATAATTTATCCGAACGAATCTTGGAAAAGAGTTTTCTATCAATATTAGCTTTCTTATAACACTCCGCATCACTCATGCCACTCTCATCAATTTTTCTTAATAACATTTCTGAGAAACTTTCATCAATATCCTCTAGCCAATCTGTTATAGATTTCTGATTGGCAGAACTGAGTGGTACTGACTCCTCTTTCAAACATGCATTCTCAAACTCTCTAAATCTAACTCTTTGTAAAGATGTAGAATCAGAATGTTCATCTACATACCGATCATCAATATACGTTGCAATATCAGAGTATAATTTATCACTAATTTCATATGCTTTACGGTCAAATATAACAAGATATACCATCATCTCATTATCTAATAGAAACTTTCTAATCTGTTCAACAGCAATCCTTAGTGCTTGATCTTTCGGATACCCGTAAATTCCTGAAGAGATTAACGGGAATGCAATGGACTTACAACCATACTCCTTTGCTAAACGTAATGAAGTTGTATAACATGACTCTAATAGTTCCTTTTCACGATGATTACCATCAATCCATCGTGGTCCAACAGCATGAATTACATACATGCATGGTAAATGATACCCTTTGGTAACTTTCGCACTTCCTGTTTCACAACCATTCAGTAACTTACACTCCGCAAGTAATTCAGGTCCTGCTGCACGGTGAATATAACCATCAACACCACCGCCACCCAAAAGAGATTTATTTGCGGCATTCGCAATTGCGTCAACCTTCATCTTTGTAATATCATTTCTAACTATCTCAAAAGGCATACCCATCCTCCATATCCGTAGATTTATTAAAGAGTAATTAATCTTTCATTTCCCTTACTCAAAAATTTATCCCTTAAATTATTATGTATTTTAAGGGATAAACTAATTTTACAATCTATATAATAAGCTGCTATTTTTATAATTGATAATCAAAATATCTTTTTACACTATCTCTCGAAAAACTTTAGCTAAATAGAATAAAAAGTACACTTGTCTATCAGTAACAAAGCATCAAATATTTTTTTCTTTTGGTCTTGAACTAAATATATATTATTTTTGATCCACACATATTTCTGCAGTATGGTTATAAATACGGTTCATATCATTCAACTTATTAATTATTATTCCTGTTCCTGGATTATTTAATAATGAAAAAAATCATAAACTGCTTTAGTTTTTTTATATTAGAGGCATTTTTTTATAATCTTTTCACCATTATCTTGGAGAAATTCATCAACATTACCATCTTTAATATATGGTATGTTTCCTATAACCTTTCCCAAAGTTTCTCCTGCTACACCTACACCTTTTTAAAAGATAGGACTCAAGAACAGTACCACCTAATTTCTCTAAATATAACGAACCTTTATCAAATAATTTTCTGTATTGAAACTGTCGATTTAATATTTCAGTTTTAATTCCATTAATATATGCTTCTTTAAAGTTTCCACTAAGCATAATCTCCATAAATGATGACAAAGAGTAACTATATAGAGACAAACGATAATATTTAAACTTTTTCCAAGTCAGCAAAATATTCTATTAATTTCGCCTTGATTCAAAAATAGTCTCTTCTTTTTCGATAATCGCATCGACCTGTTTTTGATATGCAATCATATTCTTCCTGGCCGTCCTTTGAATGTCTAGCATTTGCTTATGATTACTTGTAATAAAATGTTCATTATCCCAGTTCAATGTATATTTTTTTGCTATATCTATTAAAGTTTCTATATCTGCCTCTATTTCTGATTCTTTTTCAAATTGCAAGAATGAGATAATTTGTCTCTGCATTTCTTCAATATTAGATAACTCTTTCTGAATAGAATATAATGCAGCAGCCATCATCATCGTAGATGGATCTAGTGGTGTGCGAAATGTCTCCACTGTCCCAGAGATTGATTCAGCTTTAGATAGTTTGGCTAATTTAGATGTCCCTTTCAGCGATTTCATAGCACCCCATAAGTTTCCATCTTTAGCATTCTTTAGAACATCTCCTGTTTCAGCATTGACAATTCTATATAAGCCATCTGTTGCAAAAGATATTTTTATGTGTGACCTTTCGCAAAGATGGAATCATAGAACATATTGCAGTTCCTAAAGAACTCAATTCCGCAATTGGAATACTTATACTATTCTCTTGCACAATAGATAGCCTAACATCTTCTATTTGATTATTTGCATCTACAAGTAACCCTTCATTTTCTGAAGCTTTCTGAATCTCATTTTCTTCCTTTTTTATTATCTCATTCATATATTATTCCACTCCCATTTCTATCATATTTTTTTAGAAACTTTTAATCAGTAGTTTAATTATACTAAATATAGATTGGACTTTTATAAAATATTACAAATCTCAAATAATTTAATATTAAATATATTCACTCGATATCTCGTCTATATGACTATGCTTTCTTATATGTTTTTGAATAAACAATAATTTGTACAACAATACATACAAGAATTGATACTGTAATGTACCCTAGCATTTGTGTCACATCTAAATATCCATCAAATATTCTAGCTTCAAATGAGAATAGCTCTTTTATGATTGTCGCAAACATGCCATGATCTACTCCTGCTAGCGATGTATTCATATGTTCTAATAATCCATTGATTAGGACATTCCTTAGCACAATTGTAATCTGACTTGCAGGAAAGATATTGCATACTGTTTGTACATTTTCTGAAAACTGTGAAATCGGAATATATGCACCAATGATAAATCCCGAGGCTGCAGATAGCATACCAGAGAAGGCACCACTAGCACTTACAGATTTGAAAAATAATACTACTATCATGAAGATTGAAGTTGCTGAGATAGATCCAAGCGCTACAACACCAAACGCCTTTGCAATTTCATCTATCCCTAGATAGATATCTCCTTGCACGCCAATGACTCCAAGTCCAATCGCAAGTATCATACTTGTAAGAATCACTGAAGATACTGCCGCAGATACAAAGTACGAAAAGATAATCTGCCCTCTTTTAAGTGGTGTCGAAAGTATGTCATAATCTACCTTATTTTCTCTATCCTTCACTAGCGTAATTAAACAGTTATACGGAACTGTAATCATTGCGGAACCTAGAATACCTGTTAAGAGGATTAGATTTGCAAACATATCTTTATCACTTTCATCAATGTGTGACGATAGTCCAGGAAATTGATTCATTACACTATCCATCGAATTTACAAATGTATCTTTTTAAAAATAATAGATACAATACCAGTACAATCATCGATGTTAGTAATGAAAATATAATAGATTGTTTATCCTTAAAAAATAGTAATAAATTTCTTTTTGTTAGTCCTAAAAAAACCCTCTCATATTATTCACCAAGCTTTCTACCTGTTAAATTCAGAAATACATCATCCATACTTCCTTTTACAATTTCGTAATCCGTAATTTGATAACGATTTTGATATAAGAATTCTGTTAAGTTAAATCCCTTTTCTAATTCTAACTTCACGATATAGTGATCAACTTCATACGTATATGTAAAGCCTTTGATTAATTTCTCATTCTCACTGTCTTGTAGTGTGTACCAAATTAATTTTGTGTTTGTATTCTTATTTTTTAAACCTGCAGGAGTATCATTTGCGACAATATGTCCTCTATCTAGTATCACCACTCTATCCGCATCTCTGACTTCTTCCATGTAGTGTGTCGTAAGGAATATTGTCATGTGCTTCTCCTTACGAAGATAGTCAATATACTCCCACACTACTTTTCTAGACACTGGATCAAGTCCAGTAGTTGTCTCATCCAAGAAGAGAATCTTTGGGTTATGTAATAATGCTCTAATAATATCGACTCTTCTTCGTTGTCCTCCAGATAGTTTCTCGTACTTACGATTCCAAATACTCTCTAATTCAAACGCACGCATCAATGGATGTAAACGTTCCATAATTTCTTGTTTATTAATTCCATAATAGGAAGCTCTTGTTAGTAGATTTTCTTTGACTGTTAGCTTTCCATCTAGAACTGAATTCTGGAAAACTATTCCAATGTTCTCACGAATCTTGTCATCATCTTTTCCTAATGTATAATCAAATATCTGTACATCTCCTGCTGTCTTATCGAAGATTGTACATAGCATATTAATCGTGGTAGATTTACCTGCACCATTCTCACCAAGAAAGGCGAAGAACTCTCCCTCTTTTACCTCAAATGAGATATTGTCTACTGCAGTTGTCTTATCATATTTCTTTGTTAAGTTCTTCACTGTAATTGCATTCATAGTAATAACTCCTCCTGAATCTTTTTCTTTCTGATTGCATAGTATCACCATGAAGCAATAAAAAAGTGCTACTCTACCAACCTGCATATACAGGCTACTGAGTTGCACATTTTCTTTGAAAACATCTATTTTTCGTTATTTGTTTCTTATTCTGAATCTTGCATATCTTTGATTGCCGCATTGATTTTTATCTCATCTGATTTAGCAATCCATGCAGTAATGATCCATACAAATACATAGATAATACTGTACATGATAACAATCTTACGTACATCAAATAAATCACCATACCAGTCAAAAAGATAACCGCATAAAACTACAATTCCACCAACTAATATAAAGTGAATTCCAATTCTCATCCACATAGCCTTTTTCTCTAATGAATCTACATCCAAAAGGAAATAAGTAGGTAATGAACATAGAAAGCCAGTTAAACAAATAGAAATAGGAATATACCAACCTAACACTAGTGTCTCTGAGCCTGAAATAAAATGTTGGATAACCATTTGTATCCCAAGTCCAAATAGAATGGCTGTAGAAATCATAATCGTCTGATTAAAGATAATTTTTGCTTTATTCATGTTATAATCCCAGCCTTTCTTTTAGTTCTTTTACATAACTTCTTGCGATGATTACTTGCTCACCATTTAATAGTTCTGCTGTCATCCTGCCATTAATCCCAGACTTAACAGATTTAATCTTTCGAATATTGATAATCATTGCCTTTGCGGCTCTGAAGAAATTACGAGTTAATTCACTTTCAAGTTCATATAGTCGATATGAAACTTCAAGAGTATTATCCTTCGTATAGATATATGTCCTCTTATCAACAGATTCAATATAGTAGATTTTATCAATCTGACACATAACAGTCTGATCATTTAAACGTGCAGCAATCACACGACAGTTATTCTCAAGTGTATCGATTGCACTTTGAATCATATCAGTTACTTCAACAACACTTACTTCAGCATGTTCATCATCATATGAATTTACTTTTTTTAATTTCAACCTTCACGATATCACCACCTACATTAATAACTCTTACATTACATCAGTTCCTTCATCTTAAAATACAATTTTATTTATAGAAAAATCTTAACCCAATCTTGTTTTGCATTTAAAAATACGAGCTACAAATACTTTGTGATTATCAATGTAATAAAAATGCTAAATAGTTTTCTATTGGCATATATCGATAAGATTTACCATCATTCGTAATATCACCATATCCTCTACTTGAAACCAATGGACAGACTTCCGGAAACATTTCCAATGTCTCTAAAGCACTTAAAATTAAATCTACTTTTCCATCAGCAGATTGCTGACTATAAAAATTTACAACAATATAGTTATGAATATCACGTAAGTCTTTCTTTGCACTATCCGCAAGGAAAACACGATACTGTTTTAAATTAGTCAAGATTGAATTCCTTTCTTACATCAGCTAGAGAAGTGACCTTTCCTTGGGCAATTTCTCGATGTCCAGCTAAGATTTCTTTCTTTAGATCTTCAAAAAGCTACTTGATACTGTGTATCCTTTAAATCGCTGAAACAAATTCCTTCGCATCTACTGTGCCATTTGCGATTTTTCTAAGCGCTGCATTCAGCACATCCGAAACTGTAATTTTCTCATCCGCTAAGATTTCTTTTGTCTTCTGATAAGATATTGAATCTGCGCGAAAATTTACTACTTGTGTACTAGCCATCCGAATCACTCCTTTGTAAATACAATTTGTATTTACATAATAACATAGAAGCGGTGATTCAACCAAATTATTCCATCATTGTTATGTATTTTGTTATTTTTTTAATCAGCAAATAGACACTATATTATTCTAAATAAGATTCTCTCCCCGTTCTCCAAGGAATGATTCATAGAGATTCACATCTCTCCTATCTATTATAATTAAGATAGAATTATGATATTATATTGATATTTAAAGGAGGTCAATACTATGATTAATATTCGTCCAGTTTCTGACTTAAGAAACAAATTCCCAGAAATTGAAGAAACTGTTATAGATTTCAACACTCCGGTGTTCCTTACTAAAAAAATGGTTATGGAACGATGGTACTTATGAGCATTGAACAATACTCTGCACTTATAGATGATGTTGAAAGAAAGCTCGATGAAGCAGATGCCTTTGCAGAAAATTCTTCTTTCCGCCTTTCTAAATCTGATGTCTTTGATAAAGTAAGGAGCAGAGTTGATGAACAAGCAAAGCTATAAATTAACTTTTCTTCCTTTATTTGAAGAAGATTTACTTAAAAGTCACTGATTATATAACCAATACGCTTCAAAATCCCAGTGCGGCTCACCGTTTAGTTGATGATATAGAACTAGCAATTGTTAAAAAGACTTGAAATGCCTCTTAGTTTTGCTCCTTATCAATCATCAAAGATTAGGAATTATCCCTACTACAGAATCAATGTAAGAAACTTCTCGATTTTTTCTGTAGTAATTGATGACACTATGGAAGTTCGTAGGCTTCTATATTCAAAACGAAACATTGATGAACTGATAAAATAATCATTCTTTACGAGTGATTATTTTTTTCTAACGATTCGTCTTTCTACATGAATTCTCGCATGACATGATATGCATAATGATATCAAATTACTTTTAATAAAAATTTCTACGTTCAGAGAAAGGTTTAATATGATGTACTTTTGATATATTCCTCTCAGTTATTTTTTTGCAAAAAAACAAGGCCTACTTAAGACTACCGATACCTTTTTAACGATAGTCTTATAATAAGCCTTTAACATCTAAACTTTATTTAATTCTTAGGTGCAACTCTTAACATCAAAATTACCGTCTTAATATGTGCCCATAGTGGCTACTTATACGATCAAACGAAATGTGATTGGTCAATTTTAGAATAATACTATGAAATGAAATTATTTATCTTTATTTAATGCTTTTAATAGCAGTCGCTCTGTTCTGGAAGAATAAAGATATTTTCTTAACGAATCGCTTACTCTCTTAAACCTGTATAGCAACTCCAATTTGTCATAAATAGACCAAGATAAAAGAGATTGTTCCACTTTCCTCCTCTCCTCAATTTGCTTTTTGAGTAAAGTCACACGAAAAAGTATAAAGATTATCAATTTAGAACTCATCCCTTTTTTTAGTATAGAAAGATCTCTCAATTTTTCTCTTCTTCATTCAATAAAGGGAAATCAAACAAATAAAGATTCCAGATATCAAATCGTTTAACTGAGAATATTTGTGTATATTTCCTTAATCTAACACTAGATAATTTACTTATAATTTCTCGAAACTCAGTCAAATCAGTTACCTCAATAAATCTAAACATCTTAATCTCTCCGAGTATATAATACTGCTTCCCTGATAATGATATATAGTTAGGAACCTCCTTTTTAAAAAAATAGCTCAACGATTGAATCTTGGCATTTAATTACATAATTAAAATTCTCAGATAATTCATAAATATGATTATCAATCCAAATTAATAATTTTTCGTACAATAAGACAACTTCTTCAAAAATATTTACTATTTTTCCTTATCAATTATTTTTTTCGAACATCACGTTTTTTTGACTATAGAAATAGAAGAAAAAAAGAGAATTGGTAATAACGACATCAAAGCTACAACGGCTGGCAACCTTGAAAAAATATCACCAATATTTACTTTTTATTTGTGAAATACTTCTTAAAAAAATTCTTGAAGCTTATGCAAATGATAGGCAACATCTACTTTCAATATCCCCAAAGAGAAACAAGCAGACAAAAATGCCAAGAACATAGGTGCATTTATTATAAGTCTAAATATTTTTAAATGGTAGCTGAGTCAAGGAGGGTTTAGATATCCCTATCCAGACTGAATTTTTTTCACCGCTACCATAAGTTACCCAACCTACACGTAATAATCGACTTAGTCTTAACAAATAATAATTTAATCTAATTGTGTAAAGTGCAATACCCACCTTATTCGTTCTTATCGCCCATCGCCCCAGTTTACTCAAACAATAACTTACTTCACTATGTAACTCAATAATTACAAAAATCATATATCACTAATATGAAAAAGTATTTCTAACAAAAAAATAATAATTAATGCAAATAGATTCCCTTGCGAGACTTCTAAATTAGTAGAAACAACTAAATTTACTATAACTTGCCTAAAAAAATATTAATAATACTATCGCTATAAGCAATAAGATAATTTTATATATTTTTATTAAACTTCATACCTTCAACTCTTTCATAAATTTATTTTAATCTGTTAGTCTCTATAATTTCTTCCCAATAATCATACTCATCACAAATATACAACATTGCATTAAATAGCTTCAAAAAAACTCTTGCTCTTTGATTTCTTTCTCCCACCGACCATGTCCGATCATATGTCGATTTGGTTCATCAAGTGTAAACCTATTTGTATCTTTAAAAGAAACTATACAGCCAGTGCATCAGTCCTACATCGCTAAACGACTTATCAATAAATATATTATCAATTTCTTTAATCGCTCGGTGACCTACTGGTATTTTTTTCTCTAATGATGTCATTTCTGAAATTCTATTTAGCGCACCATCGATTGCCAAACTCCCCAGAGTGTATGCTGCATAAAAGTTTCTATTAAAGTAGCAATCAACCATTGATTTTACAAGGGGAGCTGAATAACACGGCGAATTTTTGTAAGTCAATAATAAAATCCTCATTTTTTTAGTTTATCCCTAAGCATCTCTATCCATTCGGCCTCCAAGGTAATCCATTCCTCAGTAAGTATACGCTGATAAACATTCTTATCACGAAAAATAAATAACCCATCCATTTTCTGCCAGCAGTTGAACTCGAGATATAATTTGCTCAATTTCTTCTTGTGTGTGAGATCGAAGGCAATGACTTTAAAAGTTCATTGATGCTACTAAAAATCTTTGAATAATCAATTTGATAACTGGCAATTAAATTTTTGCAGAATCTGCAATATTTTGAATTACTTGGAAGTATGTGCTTGATAACATATTATTGTACGAATCAATCACTTCTGACATGGCATTGATAGCACTTTTTGTTCACTTGAATTGATGAAGTCAGACTTGCTAAAGGAGTCATTAAATTAGCAATATTCACTAAATTAGATGCGCTTAAAATATTTGAAGCCGCAATGGCTCCTGAAATATTGGAAGTATTTACTGTTACTTGAAAGTTACTAAAAGTATCAGCCAAAAACAGAAATAGTTGCAGTATTTTTGTCCCAATTTTATCTTCTCAGAGAGATTTTTTTGAGCTGTCTAAAAGCAATTTTTATAGAATCTTTTTCAACTTTCTCCACTTTATTACTATCAGTCATTTCATCCTCCTAAAACAGCTTATTCATATTGTTTGTTATACAAGTAAAACCACAAAAAGACCATAACCATTCGCTCACACTTACTGACAACTATCTCTCAGTCCATCTAAAAATTGAAGTCAATTTTTTCCATTCTATGAGCTTATTATTCTGTGCAATAACTAACACATAATTAGCACATTAAAAACCATTTTTATTTTTCTGAACTAAAATTTATGATCGTTAACTGAAATAATATTCTAAAAAGTTTTTTTGACTCCTGTCAAATTGTAAAACTAACTATAAAAATTACTAGATTTCCTGTAAGAATATAAACTGCTATACTACTTCTACTTCGCTGGTATCTCAGCTCGTACAAGCAGTGATACTGCCTCAACATGTGTTGTCCATAGGATAGGAACACAAATTATTGACCTCGTCACTTGAACGAGGATACAATTTGTTGTCAGTTTCCTCATTAACTTCCTTGGCATTTTTTCTTCTGCTCTTGAATAATCTTCCATCCTGAGAATCTTTTTTTCCAGTCTTATATATGATAGTAATCATTGCAGGATCAATTTCACCTTCATCGTTAGTTCCCCAATGATGATTTTATCTACTATACTTTCAAATACTGCCCTATCAAATTCCTCAAGATATTTATTGGACTCAAGTAATTTTTTAAACCCCTCGAGCCTTTTTCTTCAACGCTTTTTCATCAGTGAGTGTTACTTCTAAAGTCCTTTTTTCTGCAAGTAATTTTTCTTTACTAATAGCTATTTCATTATACTTATCCTGATATATATCCATGCTGATTGACTCATTCAGCCTTAACTCAACAAGATCCTTTTCTTTCTTTAGTATCTTATCAAGTTGATTTGTTATCTTCTTCAGGTCTTTAGCTAAACTGTTGTCTTTCAATTCTTCTTCCACAGTTTTAAGGAATTCATTAGTAATTTCCACATTATTGTGGCATACCTGACGATAACTTTCCATAAATGCTTTTTCTATTGCTTCTTCTTCAATCCCTTTACTATGCGGACAATACTTCTTTCCGTTTTTAGTAGCATTGACACACTGCCATATAACTTTTGTATATTCTGAACTCGAATGCCAATTTCTTCTTGAAAGATTATGACCGCAAAATCCACATTCAAGCATGCTGCTAAAAGCATATTTTCTTGAATACTTTTCTCTCTTACCGCCATTATTAGCAACGGTATTTCTGTTTTTTGACCTTCTTAATCTAATACCTTGAGCTTTTTCAAAATCTTCTTCCGAAATGATTGGCTCGTGATGGTTCTCTATATAAAAACTTATCCTGTTCTCCGAAATTATCCAATCTTCTCTTTGAAATAGGATCAACCGTATAGGTCTTTCCCATCATAAGATCCCCTTTATATTTCTCATTTTTTATGATTCCTAAAAACTGTTGTTTCCGTCCATCTTTTATTTCCTCTTGGCGATAAATATCCTTGTTCTTCAAGTTCTCTGGAGATTACCATACCGCCAACACCTTCAATATATCTTCTGAAAATATATCTTACAATCTCAGCTTCTTTTTCATTGATAGAAATGCTTTTAGTTTCCGGATCATAGTCATAGCCTAAACACCCTTGAAAGCCGACCATTTCTCCTCTTTCCATCTTCATTCTCAAACCTTTTTTTGACATTGGCTGAAATGTTCTCTACTTCCTGTTGCGCAACTGAACTTAAAATTGTTAAAAGCAACTCTCCGTCCATTGTTAAGGTGTTTATGTTTTCCTCTTCAAAAAAGACCGCAACATTAAACTCTTTCAACTTTCTTACATACTTTAAGGTGTCTAATGTATTTCTTGCAAATCTTGATATAGACTTTGTAATTATCATATCTATATCGCCGTTCATACAGTCATTTATTAATCTTTGAAAGTCAATTCTTCGATCAACCTGTGTTCCTGTTATCGCCTCGTCAGCATATATTCCGGCAAGAGTCCACTCTTTATTTTTTTGTATAAATTCTGTGTAATGTTCTACCTGAGAATTATAGCTGTTAATCTGATCTTCAGTATCCGTACTAACTCTGCAATACGCTGCCACTCTCTTTATTGAGCGTTCAACACAGCCTGATGCAGTTCTTTTCAGTGTGGTATCACCTTTAATAACTTTTACATCTTTCTTCACTGCATCCGCCTCCTTTTTGTATTTCTCTATGCAGTTCTATTATACCACACTCGCAAAACATTATAAATATAATTCTGTTGAAATGTTGTACTTTTTCATCAGTTTTAACTTTATCTTTCTATATTCAATATCGTTTAGTAAATGTTTAGAGAGCAAGATAGATAGCATAGATAATTGGAGGCTATATCTTAATAGTTCATTATTCATTCTAAATCCTCCTCATATAATTTTATCTAAAGTTTTATGACATTAACGGGTGCTTAGGATAAGCAACATTGGAATCTCACCACCGCCCCTGTTAAGATGAGCCGGTTTTCACTAAAGAAGTATCATTATCATTACTTAGGGTCATCGCTCGCAAAGTTATCCTCGTTCTTTGCTTTAAGAAAAATTTATTTATCGCTCGTTTCCTTCTATCCTTGTCTTTGACAGTATTCATTTAAACCGAATTTCTTCAGCAGGAAAGTCATGGCGTAAATTCCTTACGCTCACTAAGTAATTAAAAGTCCCGTCATGGTCTATTCAGTTGTCAAAGAACAAATATTTGAAAGGGATTTTCTTTACATCTTCCTGTTTGCCATAAATAGGCTATATCTCTTATAAAAAGTAAAGGAAGTCAAACTC